>ERZ777011.1359-NODE-1359-length-26267-cov-53.858996_pt1 | contig 26267 bp, 39 predicted proteins | sample MGYA00374964_ERZ777011 | MGnify/ENA primary metagenome ERZ777011 (study PRJEB29310, sample SAMD00008975) | mouse gut metagenome | study: EMG produced TPA metagenomics assembly of the Metagenome analysis of fecal microbiota from mouse which was promoted... | reverse complement strand
AAAACATCAATGCCACAAAAAAGAGGCTGCGCCTATTTTGACACAGCCCCTTGTTATTGAATACTTTCTTAGAGGGTCACTTCGCCGCAGATGTCAGTGGTGAACCGGGTGCTGACTGCCGAAGGTGTAAGTCCGAGTCCAAACAGATACATCAGTTTGGTTATTGCCGCTTCGGAAGTCATGTCATGTCCTGAAATCACACCTGCGTTGGCAAGGATGTCTCCCGAGACGTATCGTCTTGCGTGAACACCACCGTTGACGCATTGAGTGACGTTTACTATCACTATGCCGCGTGATATAGCTTGGGATATTTCTTCAACAAACCATCCCGATGTAGGAGCATTGCCGGCACCGTATGTACGCATCACTATGCCTTTGATACCGGGGGTATTAAGTAGATGATGCAGGATGGGCTGTGTCATACCCGGATGCAGGTCGAGAAACATCACGCTTTGATCCATCTTTGTGTTGACCACCAAAGGCTTTTTCTCTGTGGGTCGCCAAAGGGCCTTTTCGGCATAATGTATGCCAAGACCTATTGTTGCAAGCTCAGGGTAATTGTGGCTTTTGAATGCGTTGAAGTTGTCGGCACTCTTTTTAGTGGCACGATTCCCTCGCCAGAGGTAATTCTCAAAAAGTATCGCCACCTCCTGCACCATTGGGTCACCGCTGAAGGTCGTGGCGGCTGCTATCTGCAGTGCGGTAATCAGATTTTCTTCGCCATCGGTTCTCACTTCTCCGATAGGGAGCTGTGACCCGGTGATGATGACTGGTTTATGCAGATTCCCAAGCATGAATGATAACGCAGACGCGGTATATGCCATGGTGTCAGTGCCGTGTAGAACCACAAATCCGTCATAGTCTTCGTAGTTTTCTGCGATGGCTGTGGCAATATCTTTCCATCCCTCAGGTCCCATGTCGCTTGAGTCAATGGGAGTGAACTGGATGTTGTCGATATGGTAGTCGAGCATTTTGATTTTAGGCACATTGTCTATCAAGTGACTGAAATCGAAAGGCTGCAAGGCGTGAGTAACGGGATTTTCAATCATCCCGATAGTACCGCCGGTGTATATGATTAAAATTCGTGGTTTTCTGGTGTCAGACATGGGGCGACATCAAGTGAGAGATTAAAGAAAAAATCATCCGATTTTCGAACCGGGGGCAACTGGTCCGACAGGTGAGAGCAGCACAATCGAACCGTCAGAATTTTCTGCGGAAAGAATCATGCCTTGTGACACGATACCCTTTAGCTTGCGAGGTGGGAGATTGGCAATGAAACATACTTGTTTACCTACAAGTTCCTCAGGTTTGTAATACTTAGCTATGCCTGAGACGATGGTGCGTTTTTCCATGCCGTCGTCAATCAGGAAGCGGAGCAGTTTATCAGCCTTCGGCACCTTCTCACACTCGATCACTGTGCCCACACGGAGGTCGCTCTTAGTGAAAGTGTCAAAATCAACCTCTTCAGCTTGTGGAGCGGGTTTCCATGCTGCCATTTCGTTAGCTTTCTTAATGTCGGCAAGACGTTTCAACTGAGCGGCAATGGCATCGTCCTCTATCTTTTCAAAAAGGAGTTCGGGAGAGCCGATGGTAGCATTGGCAGGAACGAGATCCATGCATCCGAGCATATTCCAGTTAATATCTTTTCCGTTGAGAATCTTAAGAAGCTTTTTGCTCATAAACGGTGTGAAGGGTTCAAACGCAATAGCGAGGTTTGCGCAGAGCTGAATGGCGATGTTGAGGATGGTTTTCACACGCTCCATGTCGGTCTTGGCAAGTTTCCAAGGTTCAGTCTCCTGTAGATACTTGTTGCCAAGGCGGGCGATTTCCATAGCCTGTTTTAAAGCTTCACGGAAATGGAAAGTGTCAAGAGCTGCGGTGAGTGCGTCACGGGTGGTCTTAAGATCGGCTATAAGCTGAGTGTCAACAGGCTGAAGCTCGCCACAAGGTGGCACAACACCATTGAAATATTTGTGGGTAAGGACTACCGCACGGTTCACGAAGTTGCCGAGGATGGCAACAAGTTCGTTATTGTTGCGGGCTTGGAAATCAGCCCATGTGAAGTCGTTATCCTTGGTCTCGGGCGCATTGGCTGTAAGAACATATCTGAGCACATCCTGCTTACCGGGGAAGTCCTTGAGGTATTCATGGAGCCATATAGCCCAGTTGCGTGAAGTGGAGATCTTGTCACCTTCAAGATTAAGGAACTCATTTGCCGGCACGTTGTCGGGAAGTTGGAAATTATCACCGTATGCCATGAGCATCGCAGGGAACACAATGCAGTGGAACACGATGTTATCCTTGCCGATGAAGTTTACTATGCGGCTTTCAGGGTCTTTCCAGTAACGTTCCCAACTGTCGGGTAGAATTTCCTTAGTGTTGGAGATATATCCGATGGGAGCGTCGAACCATACGTAAAGCACTTTACCTTCAGCGCCTTCAACAGGCACGGGGACACCCCACTTGAGGTCACGGCTCACGGCACGAGGCTGCAATCCGGCGTCAAGCCATGACTTGCATTGCCCGTAGACATTTGTTTTCCACTCCTTGTGTTCGTCGAGAATCCAGTGACGGAGCTTCTCTTCCCATTTGTCGAGCGGAAGATACCAGTGGGTTGTCTCACGCATCTTCACAGGTTCGCCGGTGAGGGCAGAGCGTGGATTAATAAGATCGGTGACGTTCAGCGATGAGCCACACGCCTCGCATTGGTCGCCGTAGGCGTTTTCGTTGTGGCAACGGGGGCATGTTCCCAACACATATCTGTCGGCAAGGAACTCCTGAGTCTTCTCATCGTAAGGCTGAAGTGCGGTCTGAACGGTAAATTCACCTTTGTCGTAGAGGCGGCGGAAAAATTCCGATGCTGTCTCGTGGTGCAGCTTGGAAGTGGTGCGTGAATAAACATCGAAGCTCACACCGAGTTCTTCAAGCGAATCCTTGATTATAGCGTGGTAACGGTCCACCACTTCTTGGGGTGTTATACCCTCTTTGCGGGCGCGAAGTGTGATGGGCACGCCGTGTTCGTCACTGCCTCCGACCATTATAACATCCTCACCTCGCAGGCGGAGATAACGTGCATAGATGTCTGCAGGAACATATACGCCTGCCAAATGGCCTATGTGCACAGGTCCGTTGGCGTAAGGGAGTGCTGTGGTAATAAGGGTGCGCTTGAATTTCTTTTCCATTGATATTATGAAAATTAAATAATTAACGTTCTGAATGTTTTTGATAGTGTTTCGGAGTGCAAAATTACTGCTTACTGATGAGAAAACCCACATTTATTAATGAAAAAAATGACACTTTACTATAAATAAAGTGTAAAAGCCATATAAGCAGGTTTAAAATCTGTCCCCGGTGGCTAATCTTCCTTTCCGTATTCGGTGTCGGATTCGGCGGCGATTGCCGGAGTTTCGTCGGGGATGGAGTAGGGGAGCTGTGGTGTGGCGGGTGAATGCGGGCGCAGGCGATTGAGGAAATTAGCGTTGATGAGCCGCTCGATCTCTGCAAGTGTGCGTTTGCGTAGATGAGGTGAAAGCTGACATTCCCACACTGTCATCACGCTCCATCCCATACGGCGTAGCTTTTCCTTGCTGATTTCGTCCCGCTGACGGTTGCGCATGATTTTTGTTTCCCAAAACTCACGGTTTGTCTTGGGCATACGCATGTGCGTGGTGTGTCCGTGCCAGAAACATCCATGAATGAAAATAGCCACGCCGTATTTGCGCAGCACTATGTCGGGAGTCCCCGGGAGGTATTTCACATTTTTACGGTAGCGGTAGCCTTTGGAATGTAGATAGCGTCGCACTATCATTTCCGGTTTAGTGTCCTTGCTGCGTATCTGCGCCATGCATTTCGACCGTTTTTCCTTGTCCCATATATCCATGATCTCGCAGAAAAAAATTAAGCACCTCTGAAAGTGCCGTTAAACATGACAAAATTAGGCAAAAGAATTGTAATTGCATAGTGAAGTCACAAGAAAATAAAATAAAAAGTTTAAATCAGTTCAATAAAATCGGGAAGTGAGTAAATAAATTTCGGAAATGTTTGGTAGTTAGGAAAATAAGTTGTAATTTTGCAACGCTTTTAGGAGCGGAATGTCGCCTCGGAGAAGCTAACTATCTGATAGTTAGTGGAATCGATGGCGAATCAATGTGTGTAAAAAGAAAAAAGATAAAATACTAATCATTTAAGTTAAACAAAAGAAACTAAGATGCCTACTATTCAGCAATTAGTAAGAAAAGGACGTGTGGCTCTTGAGGATAAGAGCAAGTCACCCGCTCTCGATTCATGCCCGCAGCGTCGTGGCGTGTGCGTGCGTGTGTACACCACCACCCCCAAGAAGCCTAACTCGGCTATGCGTAAGGTCGCTCGTGTTCGTTTGACCAACGGAAAGGAAGTCAACAGCTACATCCCCGGCGAAGGTCACAACTTGCAGGAGCACTCTATCGTACTCGTTCGCGGCGGTCGTGTTAAGGACCTCCCCGGTGTGCGTTATCACATTGTCCGTGGCACTCTTGACACCAGCGGCGTAAAGGATCGTACCCAGCGTCGTAGCAAATATGGTGCTAAGCGTCCCAAAGCAGCTAAGAAATAATCACGCTCCTTTTCTGAAAACAAGTAATTAAATTAAAAACAGAGTCGTTAACCCCTCGTTTTTGATTTGATTGGAAGGCTAAATCACAGGTTGAGTAAACGGAGCCCGGAGGGGTGAAACCGTTGAAGATGAAAGATGCAGCAACCAAGCAACCAAAAACAAAACATTTTCCTCTAAAATGAGAAAAGCAAAACCTAAGAAACGGGTGATTCTTCCCGATCCCGTATTCAATGACGTGAGAGTGTCAAAGTTCGTTAACCACCTCATGTACGATGGTAAGAAGAACACCTCTTACACAATCTTCTATTCAGCTCTTGAGCTCGTTAAGAACAAACTTCCCAACGAAGAGAAGACAGCTCTCGAAATCTGGAAGAAAGCTCTTGAGAACGTAACTCCCCAAGTGGAGGTGAAATCTCGCCGTGTCGGTGGCGCGACTTTCCAGGTTCCTACTGAAATCCGCCCTGACCGTAAGGAATCTATCTCAATGAAAAACCTTATACTCTACGCCCGCAAGCGCGGCGGCAAGACAATGGCTGAGAAGCTCGCTGCCGAAATCGTAGACGCATTCAATGACCAAGGCGGCGCTTACAAGCGCAAAGAGGATATGCACAAGATGGCAGAAGCTAACCGTGCATTCGCTCATTTCCGTTTCTAATTTGGCAAGGTCAATAGCATTTCATTAAAAATTAAGATTCCAAAAACACAAATGGCTAAATCAGACGCACATTTAAAGTTTACCCGCAATATCGGTATCATGGCTCACATCGATGCCGGTAAGACCACTACTTCCGAGCGTATCCTTTTCTACACCGGTCTAACTCATAAAATCGGTGAGGTTCACGATGGCGCAGCTACCATGGACTGGATGGAACAGGAGCAGGAACGTGGTATAACCATTACCTCAGCGGCTACTACAACTTTCTGGAAGTATCTTGGCGAACAATATAAGATCAACCTGATTGACACTCCGGGACACGTTGACTTCACCGTGGAAGTTGAACGTTCACTCCGTGTGCTTGACGGTGCTGTGGCTACTTTCTGCGCCGTAGGTGGTGTGGAACCCCAGTCAGAGACCGTATGGCGTCAGGCTGACAAATATAATGTGCCCCGTATCGGTTACGTTAACAAAATGGACCGTTCAGGCGCAAACTTCTTTGAGGTGGTACGCCAGCTCAAAGATGTGCTCGGTGCTAATCCTTGCCCCATTCAGATTCCTATCGGCGCAGAGGAGACTTTCAAGGGTGTGGTTGACCTCATCCGTATGAAGGCTATCCTTTGGCATGACGAGTCAATGGGTGCTGATTACTCTATCGAGGAAATCCCCGCAGGTCTCGTTGACGAGGCTGAAGAATGGCGTGACAAGATGCTCGAAAAGATCGCCGAATTCGACGATGCTCTCATGGAGAAATATTTCGACGATCCTTCCACCATCACCGAAGAGGAAATCCACCGTGCTCTCCGCACAGCTACCCTTAAGATGGAAGTTGTGCCGATGATTTGCGGTTCTTCATTCAAAAATAAAGGCGTTCAGTGTCTTCTCGACGCTGTTTGCGCATATCTTCCCAGCCCTGTTGACTCAGGCGCTATCGAAGGCACCAACCCCGACGATCCCGATCAGGTAGAAACCCGCGAACCTTCAAGCGACGCTCCTATGTGTGCTCTTGCATTCAAGATCGCAACTGACCCCTACGTTGGTCGTCTTACTTTCTTCCGTGTTTACTCAGGCGACGTAGTTGCCGGTTCATACGTGCTCAACAGCCGTTCAGGCAAGAAGGAACGTGTGTCACGTCTTTTCCAGATGCACTCTAACAAGCAGAACGCTAAAGAAATGATCGGTTGTGGCGATATAGGCGCAGGTGTTGGTTTCAAGGATATCCGCACTGGTGACACTCTCTGCGACGAGAATCATCCTATCGTGCTTGAAGCAATGGAATTCCCCGATCCCGTTATCGGTATCGCAGTAGAGCCTAAGACTCAGAAAGACCTTGACAAACTCGGCGTAGGTCTCCAGAAGCTTGCTGAGGAAGACCCGACTTTCCGTGTGGAAACTAACGAAGAGACCGGTCAGACCGTCATCTCAGGTATGGGTGAGCTTCACCTCGATATTATTATCGACCGTCTCCGTCGTGAATTCAAGGTAGAATGTAATCAGGGCCGTCCTCAGGTTACTTACAAGGAAGCTATCACCAAGCCCGTTGAACTTCGCGAAGTGTTCAAGAAGCAGACCGGTGGTCGTGGTAAGTTTGCCGACATCATCGTTCGCGTTGAGCCGGTTGACGAAGGCTTCGAAGGAAATCTCCAGTTCGTTGACGAAGTTAAGGGTGGTAACATTCCTAAGGAATTTATCCCCTCAATCCAGAAGGGCTTCGTGACCGCAATGAAGAACGGTGTGCTCGCCGGCTTCCCTGTAGAACAGCTCAAGGTTACTGTTATCGATGGTTCATTCCACCCGGTTGACTCTGACCAGCTTTCATTTGAGCTTTGTGCAATTCAGGCATTCAAGAAGGCTTCTGAAAAGGCATCTCCCGTGCTCCTCGAACCGATCATGAAGATCGAGGTTGTAACTCCCGAGGAATCTATGGGTGATGTGATCAGCGACTTGAACAAACGTCGCGGTCAGGTAGAAGGTATGGAAACCAGCCGTTCAGGCGCTCGTGTGGTAAAAGCTAAAGCTCCTCTTGCCGAAATGTTCGGTTATGTAACAGCATTGCGTACCATCACTTCCGGTCGTGCCACTTCTACAATGAGCTTCAGCCACTATGCAGAGGTTAGCAGCTCAATCGCCAAGAATGTGCTCACAGAGTGCCAGGGCCGTGTAGACCTTATAAAGTAAAACACTTTCATTCAACAAAGATATGGACCAAACAATCAGAATCAAACTTAAATCCTATGATTACAACTTGGTTGACAAGTCAGCCGAGAAGATTGTGAAGACCGTAAAAGCTACCGGTGCTGTCATCAGCGGACCAATTCCCCTGCCCACTCACCGTCGCATCTTCACCGTCAATCGCTCGACTTTCGTTAACAAGAAATCTCGCGAGCAGTTCCAGCTCTCATCTTACAAGCGCTTGATTGACATCCACAATTCAACCGGCAAGACCGTTGACGCGCTTATGAAGCTCGAACTTCCCTCAGGTGTAGAGGTTGAAATCAAGGTGTAATCCACGTATATCAAACAGGATTAAAGTAAACAACAAATCACATTTTTAAATCAAAGAGAAATGCCAGGATTATTAGGAAAGAAAATCGGAATGACATCCGTTTTCAGTGCCGACGGCAAAAACGTGCCGTGCACTGTTATCGAAGTAGGCCCCTGCGTAGTTACTCAAATTAAGACTGCTGAAAAAGACGGCTATGAAGCTATCCAGCTTGGCTTCGAGGAAAAGAAGGACAAGCACACCACAGCTCCTATGGCAGGTCACTTCAAGAAAGCAGGAGTAGCTCCCCAGCGCCACTTGGCCGAGTTCAAAGGATTTGACGGCGAGTATAAGCTCGGTGACTCCATCACAGTTGACCTTTTCACAGAGAATGATTTCGTAGACATTCAGGGTGTGTCAAAAGGTAAAGGCTACCAGGGTGTTGTAAAGCGCCACGGCTTCGGCGGTGTAGGCCAGTCAACACACGGTCAGCATAACCGTCTCCGCGCACCCGGTTCAGTCGGCGCATGTTCTTACCCCGCAAAAGTGTTCAAGGGTATGCGCATGGCAGGCCAGATGGGAAATGAGAAAGTGACAATTCAAAACCTCCAGGTGATCAAGGTTATGCCCGATCATAACCTCCTTCTTATCAAAGGTTCAATCCCCGGATGTAAAGGTTCAATCGTTTTAATTGAGAAATAATGGAAGTCGCAATTTATAATATCAAAGGTGAAGACACCGGTCGCAAGGCACAGCTTAGCGACGAAGTTTTTGCAGTAGATGCAAACGAGCACGCCGTTTATCTCGATGTGAAGCAGTATCTCGCTAACCAGCGTCAAGGTACACACAAATCCAAAGAACGTAGCGAAGTGTCAGGTTCTACCCGCAAGCTTCACAAGCAGAAGGGTGGCGGCGGCAGCCGTATCGGTGACATCAATTCACCCGTTCTCGTAGGTGGTGGCCGTGTGTTCGGTCCCCGTCCTCGTGACTATCGCTTCAAGTTGAATAAGAAAGTGAAAGCTCTCGCTCGCAAAAGTGCGTTGACCTATAAGGTGCAGGATTCTCAGCTCATCGTGGTTGAGGACTTCAATTTCGAAGCACCGAAAACTAAAGAATTTGTAAATTTTGCTAAAAATCTTAAAGTTGACGGCAAAAAAGTACTTTTAGTTTTACCGGGTCAAAATAAAAACGTAACTTTGTCAGCCCGAAATATCCCCGGAGCTGAAACCATCAGCGCTGCGGATATTAATACTTATGTGGTAATGAACTCAAACGCTGTAATCCTCACCGAGAGCAGCCTTGAACTCGTTAATAAACTTTAACCTCAATAGAGAAAACAACAGTTAAGACAATGGAAATTTCTATCAAACCCATCGTTACAGAAAAAGCGAGCAGGCTTACAGAAAAGCTTAACCGCTACACTTTCAGCGTTTCTCCCGAGGCTAACAAGTATCAGATCAAGGATCTCGTTGAGAAACTTTATGGTGTGAAAGTCATCCGCGTCAACACTATAAACGTTCGTCCCAAGAACAAGTCCCGCTGGACTAAGAGCGGTCTGCTTCGCGGCAAGACTGCCGCTTGGAAGAAGGCTCTTGTTACCATTGCCGACGGACAGACCATTGACTTCTATAGCAATATTTAAATAAAATGGCAGTAAGAAAATTCAAGCCCACAACACCGGGGCAAAGACACAAAGTTATCGGAGTATTCAAAGGTACCATCACTGCTACTACTCCGGAAAAATCTCTTACAGTCGGTAAAAAGGCTTCCGGCGGTCGTAACGCCGAAGGTCATCTCACCACCCGCTACCTTGGTGGTGGCCACAAGCGCAAATACCGCATCATTGACTTTAAGAGAACCAAAGACGGTGTTCCCGCTGTAGTGAAGAGCATCGAGTACGATCCTAACCGTTCGGCTCGTATCGCCCTCCTTTACTACAAAGACGGTGCTAAAGCTTATATCATTGCACCCAACGGCTTAAAGGTTGGTGATGTGCTTCTTTCAGGTCCCGAGGCTCAGCCCGAGGTAGGTAACTGCCTCCCGCTTGCCAACATCCCTGTGGGTACGCTCATCCACAACATTGAGTTGCGTCCCGGCCAAGGCGCGTTCATGGCTCGCTCAGCAGGCACATTCGCACAGCTGATCTCCCGTGAAGGCGCATACGCCATCGTCAAATTACCTTCGGGTGAAACTCGCAAGATCCTTGCCGCATGTCGCGCCACTGTAGGCGTTGTCGGCAACTCTGAGCACTCTCTTGAACAGTCAGGTAAAGCCGGCCGTTCTCGTTGGCTCGGTCGTCGTCCCCGCAACCGCGGCGTAGTTATGAACCCGGTTGATCACCCAATGGGTGGTGGTGAAGGCCGCGCTTCCGGTGGTCATCCCCGTTCTCGTAAGGGTCTCTACTCTAAGGGTCTTAAGACTCGTGCCCCGAAGAAACATTCTTCGAAGTACATCATTGAAAGAAGAAAAAAGTAATCTGATTAATTAAGCAACACTTATCTCTATGAGTCGTTCATTAAAAAAAGGCCCGTTTATCAGCGTGAAGCTCGAAAAGAAGGTCGCCGCAATGGAAGAGAGTGGCAAGAAGTCGGTTATCAAAACTTGGAGCCGTGCTTCTATGATCGCCCCCGAATTCGTTGGCCACACTTTTGCTGTTCACAACGGTAACAAATTTATCCCTGTCTATGTTACTGAAAACATGGTCGGCCACAAGCTCGGTGAGTTCGCTCCCACCCGCACATTCCGTGGTCACTCCGGTAACAGGAAGAAATAATTAGGGCCCTGATATAAATAATTCATTTGTAAAAAAGAAAAGAATTAAAATAAAATGGGTGTAAGAAAAAGAAATTCAGCCGACCTCAGGAAAGCCGAGCAGAAGACCATAGCATTCGCTAAGCTTCTCAACATCCCCACATCTCCCCGCAAGATGCGCCTTGTCGCTGACATGGTGCGCGGCGTGGAGGTTAACCGCGCTCTCGGTATCCTGAAATTCTCAAATAAGGAAGCGGCTGCCCGCGTTGAAAAGCTCCTCCGTTCTGCTATCGCTAACTGGGAAGCAAAGAACGAGCGTAAAGCTGACGCCGGCGAGCTGTATGTGAGCACTATCCACGTTGACTGCGCTCCTATGCTCAAGCGTCTCCGCACTGCCCCTAAGGGCCGTGGCTACCGCATCCGCAAACGCGCTAATCACGTCACATTGATTGTTGACACAATTGATAACAAAAACGCTAAAAAGGCTTAACAAATGGGACAGAAAGTAAATCCAATCAGCAATCGCTTGGGAGTTATCCGTGGATGGGACTCTAACTGGTATGGCGGTAAGAAATACGGCGATACTCTGCTCGAGGACTCCAAACTCCGCAAGTATCTCAATGTCCGCCTTGCAAAGTCAAGCGTTTCGCGCATCGTAATCGAGCGCACCATGAAGCTCATCACCATCACAGTCTGCACCTCTCGCCCCGGTCTTATCATCGGTAAGGGCGGTTCCGAGGTTGACAAACTCAAGGAAGAGCTTAAGAAAATCACCGACAAGGATGTTCAGATCAACATCTACGAGGTAAAACGCCCCGAACTCGACGCTCAGATCGTGGCATCAACCATCGCACGTCAGATCGAAGGTAAGATCGCTTACCGCCGCGCTGTCAAGATGGCTGTGGCTTCCACAATGCGCGCCGGTGCCGAAGGCATCAAGGTTCAGGTTTCAGGTCGTCTCAACGGCGCTGAAATGGCTCGCTCGGAAATGTTCAAGGAAGGCCGCACACCGCTGCACACCCTCCGCGCTGACATCGACTATGCCCTCGTCGAAGCTCACACCAAGGTTGGTGTTATCGGCGTGAAGGTATGGATCTGCCGTGGTGAAGTATATGGCAAGCGTGACCTCGCTCCCCAGTACACTTCCAACCAGAAGGAAAACCGTGGAGCCGGCAATAACGGTGCACCCCGTCGCGGCGGTTTCCGCAAACCAAAAAACAACCGTTAAACCCACAATTGATTCAACACAATGTTACAACCCAAGAAAACCAAATTCCGCCGCGCGCAAAAAGGCCGCATGAAAGGCCAGGCGCAGCGTGGCAACCAGTTGGCCTTCGGTTCGTTCGGCATAAAGACCTTAGAGTCTAAGTGGATCACCGGTCGCCAGATTGAAGCCGCCCGTATCGCTGTGACACGTTACATGCAGCGTCAGGGTCAGATCTGGATCCGCATCTTCCCAGATAAACCCATCACCAAGAAACCTGCTGAAGTCCGCATGGGTAAAGGTAAGGGTGCTCCCGAAGGATTCGTAGCTCCCGTGACCCCAGGCCGCGTTATAATAGAGGTAGAAGGCGTATCTTACGACATCGCTAAGGAAGCTCTCCGCCTCGCCGCACAGAAACTCCCCGTGACTACCAAATTCATTGTTCGTCGCGACTATGACCCAACCCAAAATGTGTAAGCAATCATGAAGAAAGAAAAATTCACTGAAGTCAGCACTCAAGACCTCCGCGACCGCTTGGATGAAATGGAGAAGGACTATGTCCAGCTCAAGATCAACCACGCTATCTCGCCCCTTGACAGCCCCGCTAAGATTACACATGCGCGTAAGGCTATCGCTCGCGTAAAGACTGAGTTGCGTCAGCGCGAACTTAACAACAAATAAACTCCCCACATCAAATGGAAAAGAGAAATTTAAGAAAAGAACGCATCGGGGTTGTTTCAAGCAACAAGGGTGACAAGACCATCACTGTAATGGTGAAATGGAAAGAGAAGCACCCCATTTATGGCAAATTTGTCAATAAAACAAAGAAATACCATGCCCACGACGAAAAGAACGAATGTTCTATAGGCGATACCGTCCGCTTGATGGAAACTCGCCCCTTGAGCAAGACTAAACGCTGGCGCTTGGTAGAAATCATCGAAAAAGTGAAGTAATATGATACAGACTGAAAGCCGTTTAACCGTAGCCGACAACAGCGGTGCTAAAGAAGCACTCTGCATCCATGTACTGGGTGGAACAGGCCGTCGTTATGCATCTGTGGGCGACATTATTGTAGTATCTGTCAAGAGTGTCATCCCTTCATCAGACGTTAAGAAAGGTACAGTGTCAAAGGCTGTAGTTGTGCGCACCAAGAAGGAGATCCGCCGTCCCGACGGTTCTTACATCCGCTTCGACGACAATGCGTGCGTGCTCCTCAACAACGCAGGTGAACTTCGCGGAACCCGTATCTTCGGCCCCGTTGCCCGTGAGCTCCGTGCTGCTAACCAGATGAAGATCGTTTCACTTGCACCCGAGGTCCTCTAATCGTTCGTAACCGTCAAAAACATTAAAGTAATGAGCAAATTACATATCAAAAAAGGCGACATCGTTTATGTTCTTGCCGGCGAAGACCGTGGCAAGGAGGGTCGTGTGCTCAAAGTGCTCAGAGAAAAGCAGCGCGCCATCGTTGAAGGTATCAACATGGTGACTAAAGCTACTAAGCCCAACGCACAGCATCCCCAGGGCGGACTCATCAAGATGGAAGCCCCTATTCACATCTCCAACATCGCTCTCATCGACCCCAAATCGGGCAAACCTACCCGCATCAGCTGTCGCAGAGACGAGAAAGGTAACGTTATCCGAATCGCTAAAAAATCAGGAGAGGAAATTAAGTAATGAGCACCCAAACAGTTAAAAAAGACTATCAGGAACGCATCGTTCCCGCCCTGACCGAGAAATTCAACTACACCACACCCATGCAGGTGCCCAAGTTGAAGAAGATTGTCATCAACCAAGGTCTTGGTGCCGCTACTCAGGACAAGAAACTCATCGAGACTGCCATTAACGAAATCACTGCCATCACCGGTCAGAAAGCTGTGGCAACCTTGTCCCGTAAAGACATCTCTAACTTCAAGCTCCGTAAGAAAATGCCTATCGGTGTCATGGTGACACTCCGTCGCGATAAAATGTATGAGTTCCTCGAAAGACTCGTGCGCGTGGCTCTTCCACGTATCCGTGACTTCAAAGGTATCGAAAGCAAGCTTGATGGCCGCGGCAACTATACCCTCGGTATCTCAGAGCAGATTATCTTCCCGGAAATCAATATCGACACCATCAACAAACTCATGGGTATGAACATCACCTTCGTTACCTCAGCTAACACTGACGAAGAAGGTTACGCCCTGTTGAAGGAATTTGGTCTCCCTTTCAAAAACGCTAAAAACTAAGCATCGTTATGGCAAAAGAATCAATGAAGGCACGCGAAGTCAAGAGAGCTAAACTCGTGGCTAAATACGCCAAGAAGAAAGCCGAGCTTAAAGCTGCAGGCGAATACGAAGCTCTTCAGCTGCTGCCTAAGAATGCCTCAAGCGTACGCCTCCACAACCGTTGCTCTATCACCGGTCGTCCCAAAGGCTACATGCGTCAGTTTGGCATTTCTCGTATACAGTTCCGTGAGATGGCTTCTGCCGGTCTCATCCCCGGAGTGAAGAAAGCCTCTTGGTAATTTTCGGAATTCCGCTGTAACGGTTACCCCTGATATCCCCGTAGAGTCGGCGGCTCGAGAGTCGTTACCTCTAAGCGGAACGGACTTCCTTCATAGAAGTTACTCATCCCTCTGGAAGCCCCCGCAGCCGTTCGACACCGATGGGATAATCCCTCAGGACAACCATCCTCCCTCTCTTTCCTCCCCACTAAGAAAAACAGTGAGTATTAAATATTGTTGGGATTTACCCCAATCAATTTAAACAATTTTTTAAAATGACTGATCCTATAGCAGATTATCTGACAAGATTGAGAAATGCGATCAAGGCTAACCACCGCGTGGTTGAGATCCCTGCCTCAAACTTGAAAAAAGAGATTACTAAAATTCTCTTTGAGCAAGGCTACATCCTCAATTACAAGTTCGAAGAGGGTGAAACCCCAGCGGGCGTCATAAAGATCGCCCTCAAGTATGACCCGGTTGACAAGGTGAACGCCATCAAGAGCCTTCAGCGCGTTTCACGTCCCGGTCTCCGCCGTTATACCGGCTACAAAGATATGCCTCGTGTGTTGAACGGACTCGGCATCGCCATCCTCTCAACATCCAAGGGTGTGATGACTAATAAGAAAGCTCGTGACCTCAAGATTGGTGGCGAGGTTTTGTGTTACGTTTACTAATCAATAAGGAGGTACAGAATTATGTCAAGAATAGGTAAAGCTCCCATTGAGATTCCTGCAGGTGTTACCGTCACCATTGATAAGGACAACGTAGTAACCGTAAAAGGTCCCAAAGGCACTCTCACCCAGAAAGTGAACCCCGAACTCGAAGTGAAGGTTGAGAACAACCACGTGGTTGTTACCCGTCCCAGCGACGACCGCGAACACCGTGCGCAGCATGGTCTTTTCCGCGCTCTCATTCACAACATGGTTGTCGGCGTTTCAACTGGCTATCGCAAAGAAATGGAATTAGTTGGTGTGGGTTACCGCGCTACATCCACCGGACAGGTGCTCGAACTTTCGCTCGGTTACTCTCACGCTATATATATCAAGCTTCCCCCCGAAGTTAAGGTTGAAGCTAAGACCGAGCGTAACAAAAACCCGCTCATCATCCTCGAAAGCGATGACAAGCAGCTCCTCGGTCAAGTGTGTGCAAAAATCCGTTCACTCCGCAAGCCCGAACCCTACAAGGGCAAAGGTATCAAGTTTGTGGGCGAAATTATCCGTCGTAAGTCGGGTAAGTCGGCAAGTGCTAAATAATTAAATTGATTGAAAACAATGGTTTCTAAGATACAACGTAGAAATAAAATCAAGACCCGCATCCGCGGTAAGATTTCCGGCACTGCCGCTCGTCCCCGCATGTCGGTTTTCCGCAGCAACAAGCAGATTTATGTCCAGCTCATCGACGACCTCGCAGGCACTACAGTTTGCGCAACTTCATCTAAGGGCATCGAAGAGGGGACTAAGTGTGAAATAGCAGCTAAGGTTGGCGAAGCTATCGCTCAGAAAGCTCTCGCAGCCGGTATCACCGAAGTGGTTTTCGACCGTAACGGTTACCTCTTCCACGGCAGAGTTAAATCATTGGCTGACGCCGCTCGCAAAGGCGGTCTTAAATTCTAAAGAATCATGGCAAATAAGAATAACAAAGTAAAGTCCACCAACGATCTCGAACTTAAGGACAAACTGGTTGCCATCAACCGTGTCACCAAGGTTACCAAAGGTGGTCGCACCTTTACCTTCGCCGCTATCGTTGTCGTAGGTAACGAGAATGGTATCGTAGGCTGGGGTCTTGGTAAAGCTAATGAAGTTCAGGCTGCCATCGCTAAAGGTGTTGAAGCCGCTAAGAAAAACCTTATCAAGGTTCCCGTTAACCGCGGAACCATCCCTCACGAACAGATCGCTAAGTTCGGCGGTTCTCGCGTGATCCTCAAGCCCGCAAGCCACGGTACCGGTGTTAAGGCTGGTGGTGCGATGCGTGCAGTGCTTGAAAGCGTGGGCGTAACCGACGTGCTCGCTAAGTCAAAGGGTTCTTCTAACCCCCACAACCTCGTGAAGGCTACCATCGCAGCTCTTGGCGAAATGCGCTCTCCCGCGCAGGTTGCTCAGAACCGCGGCATTTCTATCGAAAAAGTGTTTAACGGCTAATATCTTTTTACCAATGGCTAAGATTAAAATTACCCAGATAAAGAGCCGCATCAATGCTCCCGCAGTGCAGAAGCGCACTCTCGATGCTCTCGGCTTGAGAAAAATGCATCACACTGTTGTCCTTGAGGACACTCCTTCTGTGATGGGAATGGTTAACGCAGTTCGCCACTTGGTTGAAGTGACCAACGCCTAATTTTAAAACATTAACACAACTATGGATTTAAGCAATTTAAAACCCGCTGTCGGCTCAGTACATAAGAAAACTCGTATTGGTCGTGGTCCCGGTTCCGGCAAAGGTGGTACTTCTACCCGTGGTCACAAGGGTGCCAAGTCTCGTTCAGGCTACAGCCGCAAGATAGGTTTCGAAGGTGGTCAGATGCCTCTCCAGCGTCGTCTTCCTAAGTTCGGCTTCAAACCTTTGAAGCGTACTGTTTACAAGGCTATCAACCTTGCTGATCTCGAAGCTCTCGCTACAGCTTCTGGAATTGAGAAGATCGGTGTTGCCGAACTCATTTCTTCAGGTCTCGTTAACGGCAAGCAGCCTGTGAAGATCCTCGCTAACGGTTCAATCACCAAAAAGCTCGAAGTTGAAGCTAATGCTTTCTCTGCAGCAGCTGAAAAGGCTATCGTTGAAGCGGGCGGTACCGTAACTAAACTTTAATATTCCCTCCTCGAAATGAGATTTATTGAAACAATCCGTAATATTTGGACTATTGAGGAACTGAGAAAGCGCATCCTCATAACCCTCCTTTTGGTACTCGTTTACCGTTTGGGTTGCTACGTTGTCCTTCCCGGTATTTCTCCGGAGGATCTCGACGCCCTTACCAAGTTTACCAATAAGAGCGGTCTTATGCAGCTTCTCGACATGTTCTCGGGTGGTGCGTTCTCACAGGCCTCAATTTTCGCTCTCGGTATCATGCCTTACATCACTGCGTCCATCGTGATTCAGTTGCTTGGCATGGTGCTCCCTTCATTCCAAAAAATGCAGCGTGAGGGCGAAAGCGGACGTCAGAAGATGATGCAGTATACACGTTACCTTACTGTTGTCATCCTTCTCCTCCAGGGTCCTGCATATTTGGCAAATCTTCAGTACCAGGTGAGCGCCGCTACAGGCGGTGCCCACATGGGCTTTTGGACTTTTGCATATCTCACCGTAATCCTTGCAGCCGGCTCCATGTTCATCATGTGGCTTGGTGAGCGCATCACTGACCGCGGTATCGGTAATGGTATCTCCTTCATCATCTTGGTAGGTATCATTGCCCGTCTTCCGGGAGCGCTCTTCTACGAATTCACAAGCCGTCTCCCGGGAGCTACCGGTAGCCAAGGTGGTCTTATCATGTTCGTGGTTGAGATCATCCTCCTTTTCGCCGTGACTGTCGGTGCTGTCCTCCTCGTGCAGGGTACACGCAAAGTTCCCGTGCAGTACGCTAAGCGTATCGTGGGCAACAAGCAGTACGGTGGAGCTCGTCAGTACATACCCTTGAAAGTGAATGCAGCAGGTGTGATGCCTATCATCTTCGCTCAGGCGATTATGTTCATACCTATCACTCTTGCCGGTTTCGGCAGCAGCGAAGGCTCTAACGGCTTCTACGCAGCATTCTCTGACATCAACGGTTTTTGGTATAACTTTGTTTACTTCATCCTTATCGTAGCGTTTACATACTTCTACACCGCTATCACAGTGCGTCCCACTCAGATGGCTGAGGATATGAAGCGTAACAACGGATTTATACCCGGTGTCAAGCCCGGCAAGAAGACCGCAGAGTATCTTGACTCTATCATGTCACGCATCACTCTTCCCGGTTCATTGTTCCTCGGCATCGTGGCAATCCTTCCCGCCTTTGCGCGCTTCTTCGGCATCAGCCAGAACTTCGCACAGTTCTTCGGCGGAACATCGCTCCTGATTCTTGTGGGTGTAGTGCTCGACACTCTCCAGCAGATCGAGAGTCATCTTATGATGCACCATTACGATGGTCTCATGAAGGATGGTAAAATCAAAGGTCGTACCACCGGTTCAGCTTACTAATCTCCGTTTTCGATTATAGCAGAATATTCCACAGATAAATGATTTATCTTAAGACTCCGGAAGAAATCGAAAAAATGCGACAGGCATGCACGCTTGTGAGCCGCACACTTGGCGAAGTCGCCAAGTGGGTGGCTCCCGGCGTGACTACCCGTCACCTTGATAATATAGCGCGTGAGTTCATGCGTGACAACGGCGGAAAACCTGCATGTCTCGGATATGGCGGTTTCCCTGCCACTCTTTGCATCGAGCTTAATGAAACAGTCGTTCATGGGTTCCCCTCCGGTTACGAACTTCGTGAGGGTGACATCGTGGGTATCGACACTGTAGTTGAGCTTGACGGATATAATGGTGACATGTGTTACACATTCCCGGTAGGGGAGATAGCTCCTGAAGTTATGGCGTTGTGCAAAACCACCAAGGAATCCCTTTATAAAGGTATTGCCGCGGCTCAGGAAGGCAAACGCATCGGAGATATCGCCAATACTGTTCAGACCTACTGCGAGCATCATGGTTACACCGTGGTTCGCGAGATGTGTGGTCATGGCATCGGTAGGAAAATGCATGAAGATCCTGAAGTCCCTAACTACGGTCGCCGCGGATGTGGTCCCGTCCTTAAGAAGGGCATGTGTATCTGCATCGAGCCGATGATCAACCTCGGAAGTCGCAACATCGTGATAGAGCGTGACGGATGGCAGTGCCGCACAAAGGATCGCAAACCGTCTGCCCATTACGAGCACACCATAACTATCCAGCCCGAAGGTCCCGAAATACTCACAACTTTCGATTACATTGAGGAAGCACTCGGAGATAGATTCATTTAATTATTACTGAACAATTAAGCAAAGGATATATGGCAAAACAAGCTGCAATCGAATTGGACGGCACTATTGTTGAGGCATTGTCAAATGCGATGTTTCGTGTCGAGCTTGAGAACGGGCATGAGATCACAGCCCACATCTCCGGCAAGATGCGTATGCATTACATCAAGATACTCCCCGGCGATAAAGTGAAAGTGGAAATGTCACCTTACGACCTCTCAAAGGGCCGCATAGCTTTCCGCTATAAGTAAACTCCCTCTTTCCATTCATCTGAATTATAATCACAACACAATATTAAATTAACAATGAAAGTAAGAGCTTCAATCAAAAAGCGCACTCCCGACAGCAAAATCGTGCGCCGCAAAGGACGTCTTTACGTCATCAACAAGAAAAACCCTAAATACAAGCAGCGTCAAGGCTAACAGCCGCATTGATTCCGAAAATAGTAATTCAGGCTCTGAATAGTTAATATTTCCCAATGATTCCTAATATATGTTTCATCAGGGGATTTTTCGGTATCTACTCTGCAAAATTAGTATTAACTTTGCAAAAAATTTTAGTCAAGTAATCAAGTAATTATATGGCAGTAAGAATCGTGGGAGTTGACCTCCCCCAAAACAAAAGAGGTGAAATCGCCTTGACCTACATCTTCGGTATCGGTCGTAGCGCAGCCAAAAGCATCCTCGGTAAAGCCGGCGTTGATGTCAACATCAAAGTTAAGGATTGGACCGACGATCAGGCAGCCAAGGTGCGTGAAGTCATCGGTTCTGACTACAAGGTAGAAGGTGATCTCCGCAGCGAAATCCAGCTCAACATCAAGCGTCTCATGGATATCGGTTGCTACCGTGGTATCCGTCACCGTAACGGTCTTCCCGTTCGCGGTCAGAGCACTAAGAACAATGCACGTACCCGTAAGGGACGCAAGAAAACTGTTGCTAATAAGAAAAAAGCTTCTAAATAATAAACTGATATGGCAAAAAAGACAGTCGCAGCAAAGAAAAGGAACGTTAAAGTTGATGCCGCCGGCCAGCTTCACGTTCACTCATCTTTCAACAACATCATTGTGTGCTTAGCCAATTCAGAAGGTCAGGTTATCTCTTGGTCTTCAGCAGGCAAGATGGGTTTCCGTGGCTCTAAGAAAAACACTCCTTACGCTGCTCAGATGGCAGCTCAGGACTGTGCTAAGGTGGCTTACGATCTCGGTCTTCGCAAGGTTAAGGCATACGTTAAGGGTCCGGGCAACGGACGTGAGTCCGCTATCCGCACCGTACACGGAGCAGGCATCGAAGTTACTGAAATCGTTGACGTAACTCCGCTTCCCCACAACGGTTGCCGTCCTCCCAAGCGTCGTCGCGTATAATTTTTCGAGTCGCTTAAGGCTTGCAGCCTGACTTGTCACCCGGCTCTACTTTCATATTCACAAATTGGGTACGATAATGAGTCAGTCTGCGAAAAAGTAAATTTTGAATCTTCAATTTTACAACTCATCAGTTATTTCATGCGCTCTTAATTAGAGCAGTCAGATATCCCGCTCGGACATCCTTAGTGAAATAGACCACATTTTTTATCACCTCTCTGTGGTCGCGGCTGTCACCCCGGACGTCGCCGAAGGATATGGAAACATCTGATGAACCAATCATCAAACTCAAATTAAAAATGGCAAGATACACAGGTCCTCGTACCAAAATCGCCCGTAAGTTCGGCGAACCGATCTTCGGTGAAGATAAGGTTCTCACCAAAAAGAACTATCCCCCGGGTCAGCATGGACTCAACAAGAGAAGAAAAACTTCCGAGTATGGTGTCCAGCTCCGTGAGAAGCAGAAAGCCAAATATACCTATGGCGTGCTCGAAAAGCAATTCCATAACCTCTTCGACAAAGCATCTCGTGCCAAAGGTATCACCGGTGAAATCCTTCTTCAGCTTCTCGAAGGCCGTCTCGACAACGTAGTATATCGTCTCGGCATCGCCCCCACTCGTGCTGCTGCACGTCAGTTGGTGCTTCACCGTCACATCGTAGTTAACGGCAAGGTGGTTAACATCGCTTCTTACGCAGTTAAGCCCGGTGACGTTATCGGTGTACGTGAAAAATCAAAGTCTCTCGAAGTAATCGCCGACGCCCTCGCCGGTTTTAATCACAGCAAATATCCTTGGCTCGAATGGGACGAAAGCCTTAAGGCTGGTAAATTCCTCCACGTTCCCGCCCGTGAAGATATCCCTGAGAACATCAAAGAGCAGCTTATCGTCGAGTTGTATTCTAAATAATCATTAAATTAAGATCCATGGCTATATTAGCATTCCAGAAACCCGACAAAGTTCTAATGTTGGAAGCCGACAATCATTTCGGTAAATTTGAGTTTAAGCCATTGGAACCGGGATATGGTATTACCATTGGCAACGCTTTGCGTCGCATCCTGTTGTCGTCGCTCGAAGGCTTCGCTATCTCTTCCATCAGAATCGATGGCGTGAAGCACGAGTTCGACACTATACCCGGTGTCAAGGAGGATGTTACCAACATCATTCTTAACCTCAAAAAAGTTAACCTCAAACAGACTGTTGAGGATACCGACTTTGAAAAGGCTACCATCACTGTGTCAGGTCAGGAAGAGTTCACAGCCGGTGACATAGGCAAAGTCCTTAACGGATTCGAAGTTTTGAATCCGGACTTGGTTATATGTCATTTGGATCCGAGTGCCAGCTTCACCATTGACCTCACCATCAATAAGGGTCGCGGTTGGGTTCCCGCCGAGGAAAATCGCAATGCCAACGACGCAATCGATGTACTCGCTATCGACTCAATCTACACTCCTATTCAGAACGTGAAGTATACAGTGGAGAACTTCCGTGTAGACCAGAAAACTGACTACGACAAGCTGACCCTCGAAATCACCACCGACGGTTCTATCCTCCCCAAGGACGCTCTTAAGGAAGCCGCCAAAATCCTTATCTATCACTTCATGCTTTTCTCTGACGAAAAGATCACTCTTGAGACAGATGAAGCTGACGGTGAAGAGGAATTTGATGAAGAAGTGCTTCACATGCGACAGCTTCTCAAATCTAAGCTTGTCGATATGGATCTTTCCGTGCGCGCACTTAACTGCCTCAAGAGCGCTGAGGTTGAAACCCTTGGTGAGCTTGTGGTCTTCAACAAGACCGACCTCTTGAAATTCCGTAACTTTGGTAAGAAATCGCTCACAGAGCTTGATGAGCTTCTTGCGAACCTTAACCTTTCTTTCGGAATGGACATTTCAAAATATAAACTTGATAAAGAGTAATTATAACGATGAGACACAATAAAAAATTCAACCATCTCAGTCGCAAGAAGGCTCATCGCGACGCGCTGCTCGCCAATATGACGATCTCGCTGATTATGCATAAGCGCATCTTCACCACTCTCGCCAAGGCAAAAGCACTCCGTGTATACGCTGAGCCCCTGATCAACAGAGCTAAGGAAGACAGCACTCCCAACCGCCGTCTCGTATTCAGCCACCTCCAGAACAAAGAGGCTGTGACTGAACTCTTCCGTGAAATCGCACAGAAGATCGCTAACCGCCCCGGTGGTTACACTCGCATCCTTAAGACCGGCAACCGTCTTGGCGACAACGCTCAGACTTGCTTCATTGAACTCGTTGACTACAACGAAAACATGCTCAATGATAAGCCCGGTAAGAAGGCTGGCCGCACTCGTCGCTCTCGCCGTGGTGGCAAAGCTAACGCAGAAGCAGCAGCACCCGCTGAAACTCCTGCTACTGAAGCTCCCGCCGCTGAAGCACCTGCAGCTGAATAATAAGTATCTCGAAAAGATATATAGTGAAATCACCGTATGCCTTGAGAGGCACACGGTGATTTTGTTTTTTTATCCTATTCCCTTTTTATTGGCATCTATCTGTTAATATACACCGATAATATAATGTTCACCTCCGGAGAAAAACGCGGTCTTATCGCATTGATGGTATTGCTGACACTGGTATTAGTGTTGGTGATCGGTAGACGTATGTTCTTCACCTCTGCGAGTGCTGAAGCTGATGCCGGTTCCATGACGGTTGCGATAGATACGCTTGACACAACGTTGACTAACCCTGCAGATACTGCCTTCAACTCTAAATCCAAATCCGGGAAGAGAAAGACGAAGAAAAAGAGCGTTCCCAAACCAAAGAGAGAACCCGTGATGCGTGATCCGCTCTCTGAACCTGTGAATAATTAAGCCGCACACATCTATATAGTACCATATATTGTACTCTACATCGTGCTTCCTAAGACCTTGTTTTGTCATTAATGTGGCAGTAATGCCATATTCCACGCATTGTCATATTTCTTGGATGTTTCCTATTAATAATAATACAAAATTGTTGTTTTAACACACATTAACTTATTGACTTGTTATTTCTGTACAAAAAAGCGATAAATTTGCGACATTAAACCAATTTATTCATCAATTTTAAATTTTGCTATGTATCGACTCCTGCTTATTTTACTTGTCCTTTTCTCTAATACTGCAATTTTTGCACAGTACAGTTCTGAAACAACACCCACAACTACTGACAAATCAACCACCACCATGAGCCGTAATATCTTTGGTGAGATATTAGGTCCTTCATTCGGCTTAGGTGTAAATTTTGACTCACGTTTCCGTCCCGGCACACCTTTCGGTTATCGTGTAGGTCTTTCGTGGACCGACGGCTCAGATAGCGATTCTTACGACTATTGGCGCGAAGTTAAATTTCACGGTTTATGTGTTCCCCTTGAGATAAATGCTATTTTCGGACAGCGACGCAGCAAGTTTGAGATCGGCGTAGGTGCGACACCCTCCTTACTGTACCGTAAGGACACAAAGGATTATCGGTTAGAGGATAGACCTTCAGGCTATTCCCAGACCACGGGCACTAAGCTCAACATACTCGGAACGATAAATATAGGCTACCGCTATCAGCGTGAGGAGGGATTTTTCATGCGTGTCGGAGTGACAGCATATATAGGTGATTTCGACTGTTCACCTATCGACGGAATAGTCGTTCTTCCCGGTCTCGGGCTCGGTTATACATTCAAGTACTAACGGAAATATAATTTTATACATAATAAAAAACGAGGCAGTTCATTTGAAACTGCCTCGCTTTTATTTTATCGGTTATGTCAAATCAAAAGATTGTCCGAGTGGTTCGATTAGAGATCCAGCGGATCAACCGGCTCTTCATTCACGGGAATGTCAGTATTTACATTCTTTGAACCAACGAGACCGTAGAACAAGAGGTAAGCGAGCATTGCAACTACGAGCCAGTAAGAAGTCATATAACCGGCGGCGTGTGCGATACCGTTCTGGATAAGGGGCATGATGCCACCGCCTACAACCATCATCATGAAGATACCAGAAGCCTGAGCTGTGTATTTGCCAAGACCTTCAACAGCGAGGTTGAAGATACCGCCCCACATGATTGATGTGCAGAGACCGCAGAGAATCAACAGGAATGCGCTTACAGGCACCTGTGCACCGCCTTCATAGAGGAATTCAGGTACAGGGAAAGTAGTGGTCTTAGGTATGAAGATAGCGAATACGATAAGAACAATAGCAGTGGTTGACACGGCTATAAGCTGTGTGCGTGATGATACGGCGCCGCTGATAAAGCCTGAAAGAGTACGGCCCACGAGCATGAACAACCAGTAAACAGCCACGATGGCTCCGGCTATGGCTGATGCCTCGCCGCTTACACCTGCGCCGTTAGCGCCTTGGTCGGCAAGATAGAAGTTAAGAGTGCCCGGGATACCGATTTCAATACCTACATAGAAGAAGATACCGATCACACCAAGCACTGTGTGGCGGAAGTTCCAAGGTGAATGAGTGTATTTAACTTTCTTGACACCTTTCTGAAGGTTAGGTTCGGGAATTGATACGAAGGTAAGGATTACGAATGCCACAGCGAAGATACCCATACCGATGAAGAGTAGGGGAGACACTGCGCCGATCATGGTGTCCTTAGTGAGCACACCGATAAGCGCACCGACGAAGAACGGAGTCAATGTGCCTGACAGTGAGTTGAGCGCACCGCCGAACTGGAGCAACTGGTTACCCTTGTTGCCGCCGCCGCCAAGAAGGTTAAGCATCGGGCACACAACTGTGTTGAGCATACATACACAGAAACCGCAGATGAATGCGCCGAGAAGATAAATAAAGAAGTTAAGGGTGATGGGGAATGTTGCGGCTACGCCCTCGGCAGTAGTCGATGTGAAATTAAATATCACAGTGTCTACACCCACTATGCTTGAGAGGAACTGAGTGAAAAGACCGACGATGCCGACTGCGATAGCCCAGAGCGCTGTCTTTTTGTATCCGATTTTAACCAAAAGGTTACCGGCAGGAATACCCATGAACAGATAGGCAAGGAAGTTCATCATGTTACCCATCATGCCGAGCACAGAGTTGCCTTCAAACTGATTTCCCCATATAGTGCCGATGGGGGCGGCAAGATTCGTGACGAATGAAATCATTGCGTAGATGAAAAACATCACAATAATCGCAATGAGATTTCCGTTTTTCTTGGCGGAATTTTCCATTTTTAATTAATAGGGTTGTTTAGTTATTTGTTTGAGTTAAATTCTGAGTTTTCATTGGCATTTATATCACCGGTAAGTCATTTCACCTCATGGTATAATTGTCCGAGATTTTTTCCTATCGGCAAAGTTAAAAAAATTTTTTGTGCCTTTAACATAATGAAGTGTGAAATCTTTATCCCTGACTGCCTATTTTTTGAAAAAATCCCCGATTCGGTCTGAAAATAATATTGCGAAAATAAAAAATCGCGAATAAATATAATTTATGCACGATTTTTTCAGATTTTTACTTGCCATTTCCACAACTTTAAATTAAATTTGCACCGTTAATGTTGACAAATCGTCACAAACAATATAGAGTCACAACATAAAAACATATACCGATTGAAACGAATCCACTCCGCTGTCATGAGGATTTTGCGGAATTACTTACTGATAGAATAGGACTTACCTAATCTTCTTCAGTTGCAAACTGCAAGCAATGATTGAAGAATCGGTTATTGTTGCCTGTTTCGAGAGCAAGCAAATAAGAGGGTGTTTAATAATGAATGTTAATATTCGGGAGCCGATTTAGCAGCAT
>ERZ777011.1358-NODE-1358-length-26278-cov-2.949014_pt1 | contig 26278 bp, 25 predicted proteins | sample MGYA00374964_ERZ777011 | MGnify/ENA primary metagenome ERZ777011 (study PRJEB29310, sample SAMD00008975) | mouse gut metagenome | study: EMG produced TPA metagenomics assembly of the Metagenome analysis of fecal microbiota from mouse which was promoted... | reverse complement strand
AATTCGAGGTCGGAGTGCCAGTGGCTTATGGCTGTATAATCGGGATATGAGGAAAGGAAGCCGTATCTGACATATGCTGGAAAGCGCGGATTGTTATACGCGACGGTTTCCGACGAGTCTGCATTGAAAGCGGAACAGTAGTATTTTTTGGTATTCATATAGTTTCCCCCACATATAAAGAAGATTGTTATATTATTATAAGCTATTCCGAAAGAATTTTAAAGCCGGAATTTATATGGTTAATATATAAAAATAAGTGCATAAGCGAGGTAAAATTATGGGTGGAATGAAAGAGAAACTTCATACGGGCGAGCTTTATTTTCCTAACGACGAGGAAATAATGAAAGAACAGCTTGCTTATCAGGATATGCTCTGCGAATATAATCTGACAAAGCCGTCGGAGACGGAGAAGAGAAGCGGTATGCTCAGACAGATGCTTGCGGAGTGCGGCGAAGGAGTATATATTGAAGCGCCTTTTTATTCAAATTTTGGCGGAAGGCACTGCCACTTCGGGAAAATGGTGTACGCCAATTACCATCTGACCTGCGTGGACGATACTCATATCTATGTGGGCGATTACACAATGTTCGGACCGAATGTTACCGTTGCCACGGCGGGACACCCGATTCTGCCAAAGCTTCGCGAACAGGTGTATCAGTATAATATGCCTGTCCATATCGGCAGGAATTGCTGGATAGGTGCGGGCGCGATAATCCTGCCGGGCGTTTCGATCGGAGATAACACTGTCATAGGTGCGGGCAGCGTCGTCACAAGGGATATACCGCCGGATGTCGTGGCTTTCGGGAACCCGTGCCGCGTAATGCGTGAAATCAACGAGCATGACAGAGAATTTTACTTTAAGGACAGAAGGATAGAGCTTGATTAAAGGGGAGAGCTATGAAGGCACGGACAAATGACATGACAGAGGGAACACCTCTGAAGGTTATAATATATTTTGCGGTTCCGCTTTTTGTAGAAACACTTTTTATGCAGGCGTACAATATCGTGGACACAATGATAGCGGGACACTGTTTGGGCGACGACGCGATAGCGGCGATCGGTGCGACGGCGGCTCTGTATTCCGTGCTGATCTATTTTGCAAACGGGATGAACAACGGTTTCGGCGTAGTTATGGCTCAGATTTTCGGCTCGAAGGATACCGTCAGAATGAGAAAAGCAGTTGCCGCGGCGGTTATACTGAACGCTGCTACGACGGTTATTTTAACGGCCGCGGTACTTCCGTTTGCGCGTTTTCTTCTGGATATGCTGGACACTCCGAATGACATATCGGAGATGTCGCACCGCTATATTTTTATAATCCTGGCGGGAATGACAGCGACGGTCGCTTATAATATGTGCGCGGGATTTATGAGGGCGGTAGGAAACAGCCGCACACCGCTGTATTTTCTTATAGCCTCGTGCCTGTTAAATATTGCGCTTGATTTCCTGTTTATCGCGGGGCTTGATATGGGAGTGGCGGGAGCCGCGTTTGCGACGGTCGCGTCGCAGACTGTTTCCGCGGTATTCTGCGCGATATACATAATAAGAAGGTACGGAATATATATGCCGTCAGTCAAGGATTGGCATATATCGAAAGCGCTTGCGAAGGAAATGCTTTCGACTGGATTTTCGATGGGAATAATGTCCTCGGTGCTTGCCCTTGGCTCGATCATCCTGCAAAAGAGCATAAACAATCTGGGAAAGGAGTATATAACCGCGCACACCGCGTCAAGACGGATATTTGAATTTCTTATGATGCCCTTGCAGGCGATAGCTAACGCCTGCGCCATTTTTGTCGGACAGAATTTTGGGGCGAGGCTGTTTGGCAGGATACGAAGCGCGATGAAGCGGGTACTGTGGATCGAGCTTGCGTGGTCGATTATAGCGGCGGCCGCGGCGTTTACGGGAGGCAAAACGTTTATTCGTATGCTAACCGGGACCGGGAATGCGGAGATTATAGAAAACGCTGTATATAATCTGAAAATATGCACGGTTTTTTTCTTTCCGCTCGGAATACTGTTTGTGCTTCGTAATTCTATGCAGGCGATGGGATACAAAACGGCGCCCGTACTGTCAGGCGGAATAGAGCTTGCGGGAAAAGCGCTGTCATGCGCTTTGGTGATACCGGCGTTTAAGTACAAGGGCGTTGTTTTTACGGAGCCGGTAATATGGGCGGTGTGCGCCGTTTTTTTGGCGGCTGTTTATTTTAAGACGAAAGGAAAGAAAATGTCAGTCAATTGAAACGTCTGCCATGATGGACGGACATTTTGTCTGAAGCTCCGAGATTATGTCGGCGGCGATTTTTTTGGATATGCGGCGAATTTTGTAAGTTCTCCGGCTTTCGGTAAGAATGCAGAGCGTAGAATTTATGCGCGGAGTGCCGTGAAAATGGCGTATCTCGTTTGACGTGTATATCCACGTTATGTTTTCTATGGGAATGATGTCTGCAAAGCCTGACGTTATATGAAAAATAAAACGTTCGGTGACGTAAAGCCCTGAAACCCTCGGCGGCGCGGCGGCGCTAAATTCTTCGCACGCGGCGGCAAAAAGCTCTTTTCTTACGCCGTATCTGCCAAGATAAAGTGCGGAGGGGGAAAATGGAGGAAAAATAATCATAAAGATTCTTATCACAAGCGCGGCTCCTAAGATCACGCAGACTATCAGGAGAGCGGCGGTGTAATATGTTCCGAAGCCGTATGCTCCGTACTGGCTTATCAGTATGCTTGAGCTTACGGCTTCAAGTCCCTGTAAAGAGAAATCAATGCTGTCTGAAAGACTTGCAATTATGCTGCGGTACATGTTATCATTATATATTAGGCGGGCATTAAGGCTTATGGTTGCGGGAGATTCGTTTGTGTCAGGCGCTTTATCGGCGGATATTATGAAAAAATAGCAGCGTCCCGCTTCAAGGCGGTAATAGACTTTCGCCTTTATTTTTCCGTTTACGCTGTAATCGACTCCCGAATAGTAGAGAGAGTCCGCCGTATACTGAATGTAATGCGAGCCGGATGAATATAATTCCTCGATTTTGGATATATCGTCCACAGCCGTTACTTTTATTTTTTTGTCCATGGGATTCAGTAACATGAGCGAGACGGCGGCTGAAAGAACAAGAACCAAAACGGCAAGTTTTATAATATTGATTTTTCTTAGTATATGCCTGAGATTTTTGTTTTTCATATTCCACCTGATGAAAATATATTCAGACTTAAGTATAATGTAGAGGACGGAAATAATCAAGTATAAAACGACGCGGGGCGCGGGCAGGAGGCAGAGTTGCAGGCATACACCGTATTTGCGAAGGTTTACGATAAGTTTATGGCGGAAATTCCTTACGGACTTTGGGCGGACCGTATCGGCGGCTGTCTTGCGGGGCGTGGGATTTCTGAGGGCGCGCTGCTTGAGCTTGGCTGCGGTACGGGCAGCTTTACAACGCTTATGGCGAAGAAGGGCTATGACGTGACGGCAACGGACATTTCACCGTATATGTTAAGGCAGGCAAGGCGCAGGCTTTCAGGCAGCGGACTTGCGGTCAGATTCGAGCAGCAGGATATGAGGGCGCTTGAGACGGGTACGGTTTACCGCGCGGCGGTCAGCGTATGCGATTCCGTCAATTATCTGCGGGACACGTTTGATCTTGAATCTGCTTTTGAGGGCGTGTTTAGGTCGCTTGAAAAAGGCGGGGTATTTGTTTTTGACCTGAAAACGGAGAGCTTTTATAAAAATCTTGGAAATTCCGTGTTTACCGACGAAAACGACAGCGGCAGATATATATGGGAAAACGATTACGATGCCGCGCAAAAGGACAATTATTATTATATGACATTTTATCTCAAAAGTCTGTTTGGGCTGTACAGACGGTACACTGAGGAGCATGTGCAGCATGCATTTACGGATAAAGAGATAAAAAGCATTGCCGCGAAATGCGGTTTCTGCGCGGCAGAGGCTTATGGCGAGGATCTGAAAAGTCCGCCGGATTGTGATGCCGGGCGGGTATATTATATTTTGGAAAGGAATTGACAATGGATGATTACATGGTAAGGGCGACGGCGGCTGACGGAAGGATAAGGGCTTTTTCGGCGTATACGGGCAATACAGTGGAAACGGCGCGAAAAGCACACAATACAAGTCCGGTGGTCACCGCGGCTCTCGGAAGGCTTCTCACTGCCGGAATTATGATGGGAAGCATGATGAAGGGAGAAAAGGATCTTATTACGCTCAGGATAAACGGCGACGGCCCGGTAAAGACTTTGCTCGTGACGGCGGATTCGCATGGAAACGTAAAGGGTTATCCGGGAGAGCCGTGCGTGCTGCTGCCTGCCAATGCGGCGGGAAAGCTGGATGTTGCGGGCGCGGTGGGAGCCGGAACGCTTACGGTCATCAAGGATATGGGAATGAAGGAGCCGTACAGCGGTACTTGTGAGCTTGTGAGCGGTGAGATCGCCGAGGATATAACATATTATTTCGCGTCGAGCGAACAGACTCCGGCGTCGGCGGGGCTGGGAGTGCTTATGACGAAAGAAAATACAGTTCGCGTGGCGGGAGGCTTTATTATACAGGTCATGCCCGATATTTCGGAGGAGACCGTTAATGAGCTTGAGCAAAAGCTTTCCCAGGTCAGCTCGGTGACGGCTCTGCTTGAGAGAGGCATGACGCCGGAGGACTTGCTTCGTATGATCCTCGACGGACTTGAGCCTGAGCTCCTTGATACCATGCCGGTCGGATTTAAATGCGGCTGTTCAAGGGAGCGGGTATCGAAAACACTGGCGCTGCTTGGGAAAGACGAGTTGAATTCCATTGTGGAAAGTAAGGAACCGATAGAGGTTAAATGTCATTTCTGTAATACGGCATATGTGTTTGAGCCGGATGAACTGGCGCAAATTCAGGCAGACAGATGACGCGGTGCAGACAGATGACGCGGTGCAGACAGTTTCACAAAATGTAAGATTTTGTTTGACTTATCCGTTTGGATATGTTAGATTAATAGTGTTGTGATTAGACAACACGACTCATTTAATTTTGGAGGTAATACCATGAAAGGTACAGTAAAGTGGTTCAATAATCAGAAGGGATACGGATTCATTTCTGATGAACAGGGCAAGGATGTATTCGTACACTACTCAGGGCTCGATATGGAAGGCTTCAAGACTCTTGAAGAGGGACAGGAAGTTGAGTTCGACGTAGTTGACGGCGCAAAGGGCCCGCAGGCGACTCACGTTAAGAGAGTTTAATTTCCGTGCTTGCATAATAATCAAAGAATTTGCAATGTGCCTTTTTTCAATATAGGAGATTTTTATTCCCGCGGGCAATGAGGAAAATAGTCATTCTTGCGGCGAAGTATTTGACTAAAAAAGTATATTGTCATTTGGTAAGATTATGATAAAGGGCTGTCATTTTTGATAGCCCTTTTTAGCAGAACAAAAATAACGCAAGGATAAGGAAACGTTTTTCGGGTATATCATTATGCGTTGAGGAACGGCGCGGGGATAATGAAAGGAATATAAATATATGATGAATTTGATCAGTTCTGAGCTTAAATTCAAGCTGCCTGAGGGATATGACTTGAGCAGCACGGTGCCGCGTTCTACGATCGTGACTGCGATTATAGGAATGCTTGCGATTCTTGCGGCGGGAATAATCCTCTTTATGTGGGTACGCAAGCGCGAACGCATCAACGGATTCGGTTTTTTCGGCGGTATAGCGACTTATATGACCTTCTACTATCTCGGAGTGTCGGTGGTCGCAAATCTTATAATAAAATATATGGGATCCAACTATGTTTCCATTCTGGTGCTGGCGCTGACTGCCTCCGCGATTCCGATTCTCGGACGGCTGCTTACCATGAAAATGTTTTCTTATAAAATGAACAAGGTGGCGGATTCGATTTCGTTCGGCGTGGGAATCATGGCGTCTGAGGGACTTGTTTCCGCGATAAACCTTCTTATGGTATATGTTTCCGCGAATACGGTCAACAAGACCGGAGTGGAGGAGCTTCTTTCAAGCGCGGAAACGCAGGAGGAATTCGACGGTATACTCAAAAGTATTTTTGAGATCATAGAATACAAGCCTGCGGTCATAGCCGGGCTTGCGGTATCAGCAATAGCGTGCATGGTATTTCATATAGCGGTATCGATCCCTCTCTTCGCGTCGTATCAGCAGAAGGTAAACAAGGGCTTTTACGGCTTCTGCATCGGAACGTATTTTGCGATAAGGCTGTTCATATATATGGCGGGCTCCGGATTTATAAACGTTATCCTCAATATGGTGCTTGTCGTTGCGGGTTCGGCGCTGTTTACGGTTACTTCTTTGCGCATATACAAAATATTTTATAAGGATGAAGAAAAAGACAAGCCTAAGAAGGACTCCGGCAAAGGCGAGCCGGGCAAGAAAAAAATACCGAGATTTGAGAATCTCAGTAAGCTGTAACCGTTTGCTGATATTTAAAATAAACGCCCCTGCGTATTGCGTAAACAATATCAGGGGCGTTTTTGAAGGAAATTTATTTTTCCTTAGGTCTGACAACAAGCTCCTCGTACGGAACTTTGTCTTCAAGCTCGCCCGCGTCAATGAGGATATCCTGCAAAAGATCGAAGGCTTCTTTTTCAAAAGTGGAGTCGGTTTTCCATGTATCCTGCTCTTTGTAGCGGTCGACGATTATCGCTATGGTTTTTTCGTCCGTATCGTCAAACTGGGGCTTGATGACTTTGGCGATCTCTTCGGCGGAATGAGTATCGACATATTCCATGCCTCGCTCCAAGGCTTTGATAAATCCGTCTATTATCTGCGGATTCTTTTCGATATAGCTCTGTTTTGCGCTGTACGCAGTGTAGGGGACGTATCCGCTGTCAACGCCGAGAGAAGCCACTACATGACCGTTGCCCTCAAGTTCAAGCGTAGTGGCGCCAGGTTCAAATTCCACCGTATAGTCGCCCTTGCCTCCCGCGAAAGCGCCTCCGGTGAGACCGAAGTCAATGTTCTGAATTATTTCGAGGTCCTTTTTCGGGTCTATTCCGTTCTTTTTCAGGATATATTCAAAAACCATCTCAGGCATTCCGCCCGCTCTTCCGCCGAGTACGGACGTTCCTTTTAACATATCCCAGCTGAAATTATCTACAGGCTCTCTTGATACGAGAAAGTTTCCGGCGCGCTGCGTAAGCTGCGCAAAACTTACAGCGTAATCGTCAGCGCCTTGCGCGTACGCGTAAATAACGGATTCGGAGCCCATAAATCCGATATCCGCGTTGCCGGAAAGGAGAGCAGTCATGGTTTTGTCGGCGCCGAAGCCGGTTTCAACGACAAGGTCTATACCTTCGTCTTTAAAATACCCAAGCTCGATTGCCACATACTGAGGGGCGTAGAAAATAGAGTGCGCCACCTCGTTGAGAGTAACTTTTGTCAGTTCGCTGTCCTTTTTGCCGCATCCGCACAAGCAGAGCATAAAGATACAGGCAATCATTGTAAGTGCAAGGATTTTCTTCTTCATACGGTCCTCCATAAGCTCGATAATCTAATATATGCGCGTAAGGCGGTTGCGTTACTGGTCCTCGACGTGATAAAATCTAAGCGGCAGCGGAATCACGGCGGAGATTTCTGTCACTCGAAAACACGGTATTAACTGGAAAGGCACAGTAAGGACAATGATTTATCTGAAAAACAGCGGTATTGAAATATATAATAAGGGGGCATGCAGTAAAACTCTTTATTTTCTTGCGGCGGAGCGTGTGGAACCGCCTGTTCCGGACGGGTGCTGCGTGGTCATGATATATCCTTATGAATGGACGGAGATGATGACGCCGTGGCAGCATTCGGGAAAGGGAATGGGAAAGACTGGGGGCGGTGCAGAGTTTTCCCAAGAGTTTGTGCCGAACCTGCTGACGTATGTTGAAAATGGCTTAGAAGATAAAGTTGCAAAGCGAGGGATAGCGGGCTATTCACTCGGAGGGCTTGAGGCGTTCTATATGGCTTGCGTGGAGGGAATCTTTGACTTTGCGGGCTCGGTTTCCGGTTCGTTCTGGTATCCGGGGGCGGTTGAATATTTTGAAAAAAATCCTATGTTTGAAAGGGTGCGGAACGTATATATGTCTTTGGGCGAGAGGGAAGAGCGCGTAAAAGATCCCGAACGCCGGACGGTGCGCCGGAATACCGACGCGATAGCGGAGTGGCTGGAAGCTGCAAGAAGGCTTCGCTATGAGATAAACTGCGGCGGACATTTTACGGATATAGAAAAGAGAATCGGCAACTGCGCCGGGTATTTTGCCGGGACATAAGAAAAATATAACAAAACTGTAATTTTTGTAAGATAATATTGACTAATGAGAAATTAATGCTATAATAGCATTATCAAGTGTATTAGTGCATATAGTACACAATGGAACTTGATTTAAAAACTTACAGAGGCGGAGTTTTATGATAAACGTATTGGAATATCTGGAAAATTCGGCTGCCCGTTTTCCCGACAAGACCGCGGTTAAGGACGATGCAGGGGAATGCACTTACGCGGAGCTTGAGATCAGGGCGAGGCAGATAGGTACGGCGCTTACGCGGTATATAAAAAGAACGGAGCCGGTGATGATATTTGCGCCTAAAAGCGTGCAGACCTTGCAGGCTTTTATGGGGACGGTTTACGCGGGAGGCTTCTATGTTCCGGTAGATCCGTCGTTTCCGGCGCAGAGAATACGGCGGATATACGAGGTGCTTAAGCCGAAGGCGGTAATAACCGGACAGGAGTATCTCGCGAAGCTTGAAGAAGCGGGTTGTGAAGCGCCCGCACTGATATTTGGGGAAATAGGCACAGAAGTAAACGAGAAAGCGCTTGGCAGTCTGCGCCGTCAAAGGCTTGATACCGACCCGCTTTACGGGATATTTACGTCGGGTTCAACCGGAGTGCCTAAGGGCGTTTTAGTGTGCCACCGCTCCGTGATCGATTTTATTGATAATTTTACTGAGCTGTTCGGCATAGATGATACGGACGCTATAGGCAATCAGGCGCCGTTTGATTTCGACGTTTCGGTCAAGGATATTTATTCAGCATTGAAAAAAGGCGCTACATTAGTGATCGTTCCGAGGGAATTTTTTATGTTCCCGATGAAGGTGATGGATATGCTCGAGGAGGGCAAAGTCACGACGCTTATATGGGCGGTTTCCGCGCTTTGTATGCTTAACAGGCTCCACGGGTTAAAGTACAAAGCGCCTGATAGAATAAGGAGAATAATGTTCAGCGGCGAAATGATGCCGGTAAAGCAGCTTAACCAGTGGCGCGGCTATTACCCCGACGCTATGTTCGTCAATCTGTACGGACCGACTGAGATAACCTGCAACTGCACTTATTATATAATTGACAGAGAATATTCCGACACGGAGAAGCTTCCGATAGGCAACGCTTTTCCCAACGAGAAGGTTTTCCTGCTTGACGAAAACAACGAAGAAATAACAGTAGCCGGACAAAGCGGGGAGCTTTGCGTCGGCGGTACGGCGCTTGCTTTGGGATATCTTAACAACCCCGAACAGACCGCCAGAGTATTTGTGCAGAATCCGTTGAACGACAGCTATCCTGAGCTTGTTTACCGCACGGGAGACCTCGCGTACTATGACGGGGACGGAAGGCTTGTTTTTGCGGGGCGCAAGGATTTTCAGATAAAGCATATGGGACACAGGATAGAACTGGAGGAAATCGACGCCGCTCTAAATTCGACGTGCGGTATAGAACGAGCGTGCGCTTTTTTTGACGAGGACAAGAACAAGATAGTGGCGTTTTATGCCGGAGACGCACAGCGCGGGGAAATTATAGACGATATGAAAACAAAGGTGCCGGAATTTATGGTGCCCAACGTTTTCGTACAGGTAGAGGAAATGCCTCTTACCAAAAACGGAAAGCTTGACAGGAGCTTGCTGAAGGAACTGTACAGGGGAGGAAAAAATGGAGCTTGAGAGTATTAAAGAGGGCGCGGCAAAATACGGTTCGCCGACTTACTTTTTTGACACGGATATGCTGAAGGCGCGAATAGGGCTGATAAGGAAGAAATTGGGAAATACGGCGGGACTTTGCTACGCGATGAAGGCGAACCCGTTTCTCGTAAGGGAGCTTGATCCGTATGTCGACAGATTTGAGGTATGCTCTCCGGGAGAGTATGAGATATGCCACGAGGCGGGAATTTCACCTGATAAGATAGTGGTGTCGGGAGTAAACAAGACATATAGCTCCATGGAAAGAATAATGGAGCTTGGCGGGTGCGGAGGTATCTTTACCATAGAATCACCGAATCATTATGAGATCCTTTCCAGGCTGTGCCGCGAAAAGCGAAGGAACATAAAGGCGCTTATAAGGCTTTCGTCGGGTAATCAGTTCGGGGTAGACAAGAAAACGCTTGAAGATATTCTACGGAGGATGACGAGCGACGAACGGGTGGAATTAAGGGGGATACACTTTTATTCGGGAACGCAGAAGAAGCCGAAAAAGGCGGAGAAAGAGCTTAAAGAGCTTGGAGAATATATGAAATATCTGTCCGGGACCTTCGGAGTCCATATAGAGGAACTTGAGTACGGACCGGGACTTTCCTTTCCGTATTTTGAGGGAGACGCGCCCCCGGACGCTGATACCGAGCTTGGAAATCTCTGCCTTATGTTGAAGGAAACGGCGGGATGTGATAAAATAAATATTGAACTGGGACGCTTTATCGCGGCGGAATGCGGATATTATGTGACCTCGGTGGTAGACGTCAAGGTTACGGAAGGTAATAATTACTGTATCGTTGACGGCGGAATACATCAGCTTAATTATTACGGACAGCTTATGGGCATGAAGAAACCGCATATGCGGCTTGTACGCAAAACCGGTGATGAGGCGGAGGAAATGAGCTGGTGCGTTTTCGGCTCGCTTTGTACGGTCAACGACGTTATACTTAAAGATGCAAAGTTTCCAAAGCTTTCCCAAGGAGATTATTTTATATTTGAAAACTGCGGGGCGTATTCGGTAACCGAGGGAATGTCGCTGTTTTTAAGCCGCGACCTTCCGCAGATAGTTTTTTATTCAAAAGAAAACGGATTCAGACTTGTGAGGGGCTTTACGCCTACTTACGTTATTAATTCATATGAGGAGGACAAATGAAATGGAAAAACTGATCAGTATTTTGGAGGAGATTCATCCGGGGGTGGATTATGGCGAATGCACTACGCTGATCGACGATCATATTCTTGATTCGTTCGGCATATTATCACTTGTATCCGAAATAGAGGACGAATTTGACGTTGAGGTGGGACCCGCCGAGCTTGTCGCCGAGAATTTCAATTCGGCTGAAAGGCTTTGGGCAATGATATGCAGGCTTAAAGAGGAGTAAAAGGGGAATAAACAGGAGTATGATGTCGTATCATTTGATCGCTTATTTTGCCGTCTTTCTGCCCGCGACGATCCTTTTGTATCAGATAGTGCCGCAAAGGTTCAGATTTATTGTTCTTCTTGCCGCCGACTATGTGTTTTTCTGGCTTATAAGCGGAAAACTCATAGTTTACCTTATCGGGGCGACGTTTCTTACATACGGTATCGGAAGGTGGTTAGACAGTCCGAAGATTGCTCAGGGAGCGGCTCCCAAAACCGTAACGAAACGCAAAAGACGCATACTGGCGTTAGGGATCGTAATAAATCTTGCCCTGCTCATCGTGCTTAAATATACGAATTTCATCTGCGGGAATGTGACGGAGCTTTTCAGGATGTTCGGCTGGAACGTGGATTTCAAGCCGATACGCTTCATGGTTCCAATAGGGATCTCCTTTTACACGTTACAGATAATTTCGTATATCACCGACGTGTACAGAGGTACGCAGAAGGCGGAGACGAATCCTGCCAAAATAGCTCTGTATCTGAGTTTTTTCCCTCAGATCATGGAGGGACCGATAGCGCGTTATCACGAGACTGCCGATGATCTTTATGCGGGCAGGGGCATACAGTTTAAAAATCTTAAATTCGGGTATCAGCGGATACTTTGGGGACTTTTTAAGAAAATAGTAATTGCCGACAGGCTTTATTATTCCGTAAGCTACATATTTGAGTCGTATGCGGAGCTTGACGGCTCTATCGCCTTATTCGGGGCGATAGCTTACACCGGACAGCTTTACATGGAGTTTTCCGGCTGCATGGACATTATCATCGGAAGCGGAGAGATCTTCGGAATAAATCTGCCGGAGAATTTCAGACAGCCGTTCGCGGCGAGATCCGCGTCGGAATTCTGGCGCAGATGGCATATAACTTTGGGAACTTTTTTTAAGGACTACATATTTTACAGCGTGTCGTTAGCAAAGCCCGTGAAAAAATTTGCCAAGAAGGTCAAGGAGAAATGCGGACGCGGCGTCAGCAAGTTTGTAGCTCCGACCGCCGCGCTCTTCTGCGTATGGATATGCAATGGTCTGTGGCATGGGGCTAACTGGACGTTTATTTTTTACGGCGTATATTATCTTGTTATCATTTTTATAGAAAATATTACTGAGGAGCCGATGGAGAAGCTTACAAAGAGACTCCGTATCAACAGGCAGAGCCGCGTTTACAAGGCGCTTCAGTCTGTAAAGCTTTTTGTCATCGTTATTATCGGCGAAATGTTTTTCCGCTCGGAGACGCTTGCGGACGGTTTCGCAATGTTTGGACGGATTTTTACGGATTTTCACATAAGCGAATATTTCAGAAATATTTTCAGTCTTAAACTTGACGCGTACGAGCTGATTATTGCGGCTGTGGGTCTTCTGATAGTGCTTGCCGTAGGAATACTGCATGAGAAGGGAATCTGCATAAGAGAACGGATCTCCGGCTGGAGGATACCGGCGAGATGGGGGTTCTGGTACGCGGCGATAATGCTCGTGCTGTTTTTCGGGGCATACGGAAGCGGATATACGATTGTTGACTTGATTTACGCGGGATACTGATGAGGAGGGGATTGATTTGTATAAAAAAATAATACACAGCGCTTTTTTTATAATCGGACTGGCGGCTATCATTGCCGTTACATCGGTCATACTCAGACCGAAAAAAGATATTTACGACGTAATGGCAGTCGAGCGCAAGCTCAGGGATTTCGCCGGAGAAAGAAACGACAGCATAGATCTTGTATTTATCGGGGACAGCGAGACATACAGCGCGTATATACCGCTTCAGATGTACGAGGAGTATGGCTTTACCTCCTATGTATTCGGAACGTCGGCGCAGAGACTGTGCGATTCCTACGCGCTTTTGGAGGAGGTATTCAAGACGCAGAAGCCGAAGGTGGTAGTGCTTGAAACAAACAGCATATTCAGATACGGAGGTATGACGGAAGAAGGCGGGGATAAGGTGCTTAATTTTATATCAGAGTACATACCCGCTGTCAAATACCATTCAAGGCTTAAAACATATATGACTGGCAGCGGAAATAAAAAAGACGCTCTGTTAAAGGGCTTTAAGTACAGAACTTCAATAAAGCCGTATAAGGGCGGCGAATGGATGAAGGCGTCAAAGAAATCCGCCGAGATTCATCAGTGTAATCTTGATTATCTTAAAAAAATATATGATATTACCAAAGAAAACGGCGCGAGGCTGGTTTTTGCCACGACTCCGGCACCCGCCTGTCAGACTTACGAGCGGCACAACGCGGTTGCGGCGCTTGCGCAGGAGATGGAGACGGATTATATTGACCTTAACTTTGTTTCAGCGGAGATCGGTATCGATTGGAGGACGGATACGAGGGACGGCGGGAATCATCTCAATTATTCCGGAGCCAAAAAAGTATCCGGATATATGGGGGCGCTTCTTGCCGAAAAATATTCTCTGCCAGATCACAGGGAAGACGAGAGCTACAGCTCGTGGAAACAGGCGTACAGAAATTCGGGAATTAAGCCGTAAATGAAAGACAGGGGCAAATGGCGGACAAAAAAAAGAAAATAATCGTATCCGTATGTATCGCGGCGGTCGTCCTGCTTATGGCGGCTGTCGCGTATTACGTAGGAAAACCGATGATAAAATTCGTGTCGGAGCCTGAGCGTTTCCGCGCGTGGGTGGACGGTCACGGAATATGGGGGCGCCTTGCGTTTCTCGGAATGACCATGCTTCAGGTGATCGTGGCGGTGATTCCCGGAGAGCCTATGGAGCTTGTGGCGGGCTATGCCTTCGGGAGCGTCGAGGGGACGCTTCTTTGCATGATAGGCGCGACGCTTGGAGGGATTCCGGTTTTTATTCTTGTGCGTAAGTTCGGAATGAAGGCTGTAGAAGTGTTTTTTTCAAAGGAAAAGATCGAATCGCTTAAATTTCTTAAAAGCTCCCCGAAACGCGATTTTTTGATATTCATACTCTTTCTTATACCCGGGACGCCGAAGGATCTGCTGAATTATTTTGTCGGTCTTACCGATATGAAAATGTCAAAATGGCTTTTGATAAGCTTTGTGGCGAGGATTCCCTCGATAGTCACCTCGACGATAGGAGGAGACGCGCTCGGCATGAAAAATTATACCTTCGCGATTGCCGTTTTTGCCGTCACTCTTGCGGTCAGCGGAGCAGGGATCCTTATTTACCGAGGAATATGCCGCCGTCATAAGGAGAGGCAAAGCAAGGTTGACAATTAAAGGCTTCCTGATGTAAAATCACTGATGTATCAGGAGGAATAAGACTATGGAATACAAATGCGCCGAAAGGCTCAATCATTTTACAACAGGTATTTTTGCCGCCCTTGACGAGAAAAAGGCACAGCTTATAAGCGAGGGACGGCGCATATATAATCTTTCTGTGGGAACGCCGGATTTTAAACCGCCCAAGCACATTATGGACGCTGTAGCGGACGCGGTAAGAGATACGGACAATTATAAATACTCGCTCGTCGATACGGACGAGATGCTTGAGGCGGTCGTTGATTATTACAGGGACCGCTATGATACCGTTATAAGCGCCGACGAGGTTACGGGCGTTCACGGGACGCAGGAGGGTATGGGACATCTGGGAATGGCTATGTGCGATCCGGGAGACATCGTGCTGCTGCCGGACCCCGGCTACCCGATTTTCGAGGCAGGCTCGTATCTCGGTGAAGCGGACGTAAGATACTATCCCTTGCTTCGGGAAAACGGATTTCTTCCGGTTATTGAGGATATACCGGAGGAAATATTAGAGAAAACGAAGTACATAGTGCTTTCGTATCCCTCCAATCCGGTTGGAGCCGCGGCACCTAAGTCGATGTATGAGAAAATGATTTCCTACGCGCAGAAATACGGATTTTTTATAATAAACGACAACGCGTATTCGGATATAATCTTTGACGGCAGGGAGGGCTTTTCGTTCCTTTCTTTGCCCGGAGCGAAGGAGGTCGGCGTGGAATTTTTCTCGCTCTCCAAATCCTACAATGTCACAGGCTTTCGCATATCCTTCTGCATCGGGAATAAATCCATAGTGTCCGCGCTAAAGCTTTTGAGAAGCCAGTATGATTTCGGAATTTCATATCCGGTTCAGAAGGCTGCGGTCGCGGCGCTTAAAGGTCCGAGGGACAGCGTTAAGGCCCAGTGCGCGGAATATCAGCGCAGGAGAGACGTTTTTTTGGGTGCGCTCCGTGAGATCGGCTGGGACGTTCCTGATTCTCAGGGAACGATGTTTGTGTGGCTTCCCGTTCCTGAGGGCTATACCTCGCGGACCTTCTGCGAGGCGCTGATGGACAGGGCGGGCGTTATCGGAACGCCGGGAACCGCGTTCGGACCTATGGGAGAGGGATATTTGCGCTTCGCGCTTGTAAAGCCTGCGGAGGAATTGGCTAAGATCGCCGGAATAATCGGAAAGAGCGGCTTGTTTTAAGCTGCATTGTTTAAGAAAACTAAACACGGTACGGAGAAAATTTCCGGCGGCAAGCCGGAGGTTGAGGAGAGAATTTGGTGCGAATCCAAAGCTACAGCCATAACTGTGAGCGGCTTATGCCGTAAGTCAGATCGCTCGCCGTATTTGTGCAGGGACTTACTTTTGGGCAGTGAAAAGCAAAGCCTTATTGACACGACGGGGGAGTTTTACGCTTTCCTGTTCGTTTGATGAGGGCATCTGCGCGCTGCGCGGATGCTTATATTTTTATTATCGCAAAGGAGAAAAACATGAAAAGAAGTATCGCAAGAGCCGCCTCGGTTTTGGCGGCGGCAGTATTGGTGGCAGGGTGCTTCCTGACATCGGCATTTGCCGAGGAGCAGGAAAAAACTGTGAGCCTCAGGATCGAGGGAATCAAGGGGAATGTGTGCGAACGCGAGTTCAAAACGTCCGCGGAAACGCTTGACGGATTTTTTAAGGACGCGGACGAAGCCTCGGATGATTTTGAACTTACAATTGTAGAATCAGATTACGGCGCGTATGTATCGGCAGTAAATGACGAAGCGGCGGGCGCTTTCGGGGGCTATGAGGGCTGGCTCTTTACGGTGAACGGGGCGGATCCCGGAGTAGGCATGAGCTCCGTCGAGATAAAGGAAGGAGACAGCGTCGTGCTTTATTACGCGGATCCGTTCGGAGCGGGCTTCCAGTTTCCGGAGGCGGATCTCGCAAAGCTTGAGGACGGAGTGATAAGCTTTACAAGCAAGGATACGGTGTACGACGAAAATTACAACTCCTCTACCGAGATCAATCCCGTTTCTGGAATGACCGTTAAATGGTACACAGGCGAAGCTGAATTTAAGGAATATGTTACGGACGAAAACGGAGCGGTCACGGTTGATAAGGAGCTTCTCACTAAAGGGGAGCACAGATTTGAGTACTCTAAATACGCCGAAAACGGTATGCCGCTTGTGTTAAGGGGCGCGGCGGACTGTACCGTTACGGTCAAAAACGACGTCCCGACCGGATACACGGATATGTCGGCGGCTCTTGCGATGATCTGCGCCGCGGCGCTTGCGGCAGCGTTCACGGTTCTTAGCAAAAAGAAAAACGCCGTTTGCGCGGAGAAAGCACATTAATGTAATTGGGGAAGAACTATGCGAAGTAAAGCGTTTGTCTTTGCAACGGCGGTTTTTTTATGGCTGTCGGCGGCTGCCGGAGCCGTTCCCTCACTTGTTTTTGCGGCGGCGCGGGAGACGGAAGCCGCCTCTTTGAATGAGGCGGAAGAAACGGCTTGTAGAATATGGGAATATGAAATGGAACAGACCGGCGCATCGGATTACGAAGAGTATGTGAGAGTTGGTCTTGTTCCGTATGCCGGAACGGGAGCGGAGTGGCTTTTTATCTGCCTGAAGCAGTGGAGACCTGAGCTTGACTGCGCGGAGTATAACGCCGCTTTGGAGTCATATCTTGATGAAAATAAGGAACTCAAGGCGGTCGATTATCAAAGAATCGCCTTGGCTAAATCCGCGATCGGCGCCGACGGCGAATGGATAACAAAAACGATCAGGGAGCAGACCGGACGGGGCGGGATAATGAGTAATATATACGGTCTGATCCTTGCAAACAGCGGCGATTATCTTCCGCGTGAGGAATGCCTTGAGCTTGCTGTGGAGATTGTGAGAATGCAGTATGACGACGGCGGTTTCGCCCTTAACGGTAAATATTCCGACACGGACGTAACCGCTATGGCGCTGCAGGCTCTTGCGCCTTATAAAAACGAGTACGGTAATGAAATAGAGAGGGCGCTGTCAAGGCTGTCTGCGCTGCAAAAAGATGATGGCGGCTTTGCGAGCTACGGAACGGAGAACGCTGAAAGCTGCGCGCAGGTCCTTATGGCGTTATGCGCCCTTAATATAGATTACAGGGATGATACGCGTTTCATCAAAAATAATAATACGGTCTGGGACGCGATAGGAAAATACGAATGCGCGGACGGAGGATATTCGCATATTAAAGGCGGCATTAGCAATAAAATGGCGACGGCGCAGGTCCTTGCCGCCTCGGTCTGCCTTGACAGATATCTTACGGACGGCGTTTTTTTGTATGATTTCAGGAAAAACGGCGGCGCGGATAAGCCGGAAGGTCCGACTGCAAACGCGGGGCAGGAGGACGAAACCGAAAAAGAAACGGCAAAAGAGCCTGTGACGGAAAGCGCTGCGGAGCCGGAAACGGATCTGTCCGGTAAGGGCTTCGGCGGCAAAATTACGGGCAGAACGATAAAAATAATTCTGATTTCCGTTATTGCGCTGTGCGCGTTTGCGGTCCTTGCCGTGTCCGCGGCAAGAAGAAGGCTCAATAAATTCAGGGCGCTTTGGATAGGCGCTTTGGCGGTGGTCTTAATAGCGGCGGCGTCTTTTTCCCGCATAGAAACAAAGGACGAGCATTATGCTTCGTATGTTGAGGACGGTACGGTAAGGACTTATATTTCGGTTACCGGAGCAGACGGAGAGATGCTTTCGCGGCGTACCGTGATGACCGAAGAGGGAGAAACGGCGTTTGAACAGCTTAAACGCGCGCTTGCAAAGGAAAATATGAATTTTGATTACGGCGGCAGCGCCGTGTTCGGCAATATCTATGTAAGGGGTATAGGAGGGCTTTCCGAGTTCGATCACGGAAGTCTTTCGGGCTGGACATACAGAGTGAACGGAGATTATCCGAACAGATCCTGCGCTTCCTTTGTTTTATCAGCGGATGATTATGTGGAGTGGATATACACGAAGGACGGGGGAAAGGAGGGTGACCCGGAATGAGACGTTTCGGCGGTTTTCATCCGCTTCCTGTTTTTGTTTTTTATCTGTCGGCGATACTACCCGCGATGTTTACGGAGGATTTTTGGACTGTTTCGGTTTCATGGCTGGCTGGAATGCTGTGGCTTTGGGCTGTTAAGCGGCGCTTTCCTTTGGGGCAGCTGCTTTTTACTCTGGCGGTGGCAGCGGCGATGGCATTGGTCAACGGTATCGTATCGCATAACGGTGCGACGGAGCTTTTTTTTGTGAACGGCAGACCTGTAACGCTTGAGGCGGTCCGCTACGGAGCGCTGACGGGATTTATGCTGTCGGCGGCGTTAGTGTGGTTCGCGAGCTTTACCGATATAATGACGAGCGAAAAAATTATTGCGCTTATGGGGAAACTGCCGAAGCTCGGACTCATGGTGTCGATGGTGCTCCGCCTTGTTCCCGAGTATGTTTCCCGCTTTAAAAAAGTAAAAAAGGCGGCGGATATAAATTCTTCGGAGGGGACGGCAGGCACGTCCGCGGAGTATATGAGGTTAATGTCGGCTGTTTTTACATGGGCGCTTGAAAACAGTATGCAGACGGCGGATTCTATGCGGCTAAGGGGGTATGCGTCCGGCAAAAAAAGATATTCGCCGTACCGTTTCGCGCCGCCTGATATGATTTTGCTGGCAGTGATAATTTTTTTGCAAGTCATGTATTTTCTGCCTCCAGCATGGAAAACGGTCATGGCGGCGGTCAACTGCGCGCTGCCTCTTATATACGAGGGAAAGGAGCGGCTTAAATGGATATTGTTCAGCTTGAGAAAATAAAGATCGGCGCGGGCGAGCTTGTATATGTATGCGGTCCCACCGGGGGCGGCAAAACAACGCTGCTTAAACGTATGCGGGGGCTTCTGGGAAGCCGCGCCGGACTTGTCATGCAGAATCCGGACAGTCAGATCGTCAACGACCGGGTATATGACGAGCTTGCCTTCGGGCTTGCCAATCAGGGAAAAAACAGCGATGAGGTGAGACGCAGAGTTGCGGAGACAGCCGGATACTTCGGTATAAGCAGATGGATAAACAGGGACACCGCGTCGCTTTCGGGCGGTGAAAAACAGCTTCTTGCGATCGCGTCGGTCATGGCTATGGCTCCCGACGTGCTGCTTCTCGACGAGCCGACAGCGATGCTCGATCCGGTCACGTCGGACAGGGTCATTGACCTTGTGAGACGCATGAACAGGGAGTACGGGATAACCGTATTGATAGCTGAGCACAGACCGGAGCGGCTTTTTTCCGATGCGGACCGGATAATATGGGTCGACGGAGAAGAGATTTACTGCGAAGGCCCGGCTGATATGGCGGCTTTTCTTGCCGCGGACACGGAAAAAAGGGCTTTTCTTCCCGCCGCCGCAAAGCTTTTCGCGGACAAGGTCCCGCTGCCGCTTACTGTCAGGGAGGCAAAAGGGCTTTATGGCGGAACGGAAAAGGGAGCGGGCGCGGCAGATGTATGCGTCTCAGACGGGGAGCCTGCGGCAGATGCCGCGGACGCTTGCGACATATTGAAAATAAAAAATCTTACGTTCGGATATGTCAGGAATCTGCCTCCTGTGCTGTCGGGAGTAGATCTTACCGTAAAAAGCGGCGAAATATTTGCTCTTTGCGGAGAGAACGGTTCGGGCAAGACGACGCTTGCCCTGCTTGCGGCGGGCGCTCTCAAGCCGTATTCGGGCAGCGTGAAGATCGACGGACACAGAGTGAAAACGTCGGGGCAGGACTCGGCGATGCTTTTTCAGGACGTGACCTGCCATTTTACGTCGGACGAGGGCGTCGGGCGCTTCGCCGGACGGCACCCTTATGATCTCAGCGGCGGCGAGCAGCAGCTTCTTGCATTGGAGATCGTTCTTGCAAAGAAGCCTAAGCTTCTTATTCTCGACGAGCCTACGAAGGGGCTTGACGCCTCTGAGAAGGAGCGGTTCGCGCTTCGTCTGTCGGAGCTCAAGGAGAGCGGCATGGCGATCCTTCTTGTCACGCACGATATTGAGTTTGCGGCGGACAGCGCTGATAAAATGGCGCTTTTGTTTGCGGGAGAGCTTGCGTTTACGGGCACGCCAAAAGAGTTCTGCGGCGGAAATATTTTTTATACCACGGCAAAGGCGAGGATTTACAGGGGAAAGTGATGAAGACCATTGCATTGATTCTGGTGACTGCGGCGACAGCTTTGTGCTGTATGTTTTTTGTCATATATGAAAAAAAGAAAACCTCCGTACACAGACTTGTGCTGATGGCTGTTATGGCGGCTATGTCCGTGGCGGGGCGTATCATATTCGCGCCGTTTCCCGGATTTAAGCCCGTTACGGCGATAATAGTGCTTGCGGGAATGCATCTTGGCTGCGAGGCGGGTTTTTTCTGCGGCGCTCTGACCGCGCTAGTGTCTAATTTTTATTTCGGACAGGGACCGTGGACGCCTTTTCAGATGCTTGTGTGGGGAATCATCGGCATTATTGCGGGGGCGCTTTCGGCTCCGCTCAAGCGTGATAAGCTCGTGCTGATGATATACGGGATCGCCGCCGGAATCCTGTTTTCCCTGATAATGGATATATATACTACCGTGTGGGCGGTCGGCGGCTGGTCATGGGCGTTTTATTTTACTGCGGTGGCTTCGGCGGCTCCGTATACGGTGATCTACGCCGTATCAAACGTGCTTTTTCTGCTTGCGCTCTCAAAGCCGTTGGGCGGAAAGCTGGAGAGGGTGGTGAAAAAATACGCGGAGGGGGAATGAGAAAATAGCGGGCGCGCTTTTATCTCTGATTGATAAACAGGAACCTACTGAACGGTTTGTAAAAAATCTTCGACTTCTTTGTTGAATGTAATGTATCTTTTATTTGCAATAAAGTGATTTCCTTTAATAATCGATAATTTCGCATTCGGTATATTCTGAGCGGTCTCTTTTGTATGGGATTCACGAATCATGTCGTTTCTGCCGCAGATCACGAGCGTGGGGGCTGTTATTTTTGAGAGTTCATTCCGTTCAATATTCGGATCATTGACCATTAATCCAAGCATTTCAGCATTCTTTTTTGCTTAGGGCGATTATGAAGCAAATAGTTTTGCTGTATTTGCTCCGTCTGAAAATCCCAAAATAATCGCCTCTGAGATTTCAAGCTCTTCCATAAAATCGTATAGGTCGCAGGAAAACTGCTCGATCGTAAAAGGTTTTGTACCTCTTGGCGATCTGCCATGTCCGCGCGTGTCTAAAGCAATCACTCTGTATCTATTGCTGAAATAATCGATTTGATTCTTGAAATAGGAACCGTTTTGTCCGTTGCCGTGCAAAAGGATAAAGGGCTCTTTATTTCCTTTTTCCTGATAATATAAAGCGATATCCATTTATGTCTCCCTGTAAAATTTTCATTTAATTAATATTCGTGAATGCTGAACCGTTTCATATAAGAAGGTTTCAAAATAATGCTGATAATTCTGACAGATTGTCTACTTCATAATCTGCCTGTTCATATTTGTGAGCAGGTGTTGCCAATCCTCCAAGACCTTGTTTTATCCATACCGTTTTCATACCGATTTTTTTAGCGGGTGCGATGTCGTTGTCCAATCTGTCCCCAATCATAACAGCATCAGCAGGCAGACATTTTGCCGCAGTCAACGCACGGCGGAATATCTCTTTATCCGGTTTTGACACGCCCTCTTCTGCGGAGGCTAAAACGGTGTCAAAATACTTTAAAAGCCCCCAGTTTGAAAGCCGCTCCCTTGTTCCCGGACTTTGATTTGCGATAACGCCGAGACGGTATCCTTTGACGACTAACTGATTCAAAACAGATTCTGCGTTGACATATGGCTTTTCTGCTTCTTTATGCCAAGGCGGTAATTCTATGCCGTAGTACCTGACAGCTTCGTGATCGCCTTTTAGATTTTGTCTGGAAAATTCAATGACCTTTTTCTCAAAATCATCGGGACTGATCGTCGTACCCGCGACAGCTTCACGGTATCTTAGTTTATAGCATTCGCTTTCATCAATAAGTGTTGAGCCGATGTCAAAGAAAATCCATTTTGTGTTTATCATTTTTGGTTCCTTTCTGCGGCGGGTTTACGAGCTGCAGCTTGGTGAATATCTGTTCTGTGCCTGCCGTAGCAGAGCAAAGACAACAAAATCATGTAAAACATTATAACACAAAATATTGGGAATTGGTAAACATATTGAAATGCTTTCAAAAAATCAATGAAAAAAGGGTGAATGAAAAAGGCTTACAGTGCGGCGTACCGTTCCGGACGACCGGAAAGTAATAACGGGGGTACAAAAAGCTGCTCATACGGTTTCTCTTTTGTTTCCGTCTCATCAAAAAATCCTGTGTTGACTCTTGAATAACGCGTGTTTGGTATGCTATACTGTGCATAGGTAACTTTTTTTCGGAAAATTCCACATTTGTTTTTAAGGGTTGGTTGATAATAGATGAAAAAGCGTTTTATTATATTTCCGCTGGTGGCAGCGGTTACGGTTCTCGCTATGACGGGGTGCGGCGCGGGAGCCGTGCAGTCGTGCAATAAGGGAATGGAGTACTATAATTCCCATAATTATACGGAGGCTGCGTCCTGCTTTCAGGAGGCGGTCAATAAGAGTTCGGAAAATACCGATTACAGAATATATCTTGGAATGACGCAGATAGAGCTTGAGGATTATGATGCGGCGATGGAAACCTTTGATGCAGCGATCGCTATCGACGCGGAATGTAGGGACGCGTACAGGGGAAAAGGCATCGTTTTTTATAAGGAGGGCAATTACGCGGAAGCGCTCACGCAGCTGAAGAAAGCGATAGATATGTCTCAGAACAAATATGACGATATTCATGTGGATTCGCTTAGATATTATGCGTCAAGCCTTTTGATCACCTGCGACTATGCCAACGCCGCAGAGGCGTACACCCTGCTTTTGGACAAGGCAAATCAGAAGGAAAAGGCGGAGCTGTATTACTGCAGGGGGACGGCGTATGTTTTCCTCAGGGAGGAGAACAAGGCGGTTCTTGATTACGAGGAGTCGATCAAGATATGCGACGATAACTATGTCACATATTGCAATATGTACTCCAATTTTATGGAGGCCGGATATGCGGACAGGGCGGAGTCGTATCTTAAAAGACTTCTGAACGGGGAAAGCGAGGATAAGGACAAGCTGCTTTTCGGCAGGACATACTTTATTCTCGGAGATTACGAAAAAGCAAAGGAATATCTTGAAACCGCATATTCCGACGGAGAAGGGGATGCGGCTTATTATCTTGCAATGACTTATGAGAAGCTCCAGAATTATGCGGAGGCGGACAGGCTTTATCAGGAATATCTCGGAAAACATCCGAACGACGCGCACATTTATAATCAGTACGGCGCGTATCTGATAAACAGGGGAAATTATGACGGCGCGCTTGCTTACATTGAGACGGGAATTGAGTACGATAATCCTCAGGTAATGCAGGAACTGTATTTTAACAGGGCTGTCTGTTACGAATATAAGCATGATTATGCCAAGGCTTTTGAATATTTTAGTGAATATGTAAAGAAATATCCTAACGACAAAGCCGCGCAGAGAGAGTATGAGTTCCTTAAAACAAGACAGTGACAATAATAAGGGGATTTGAATGATCGAAACAGGAGAAGTACAGGAAAAGGTTATTCTGGTAGCGGTAAGCTGCTCGGATAATGACAGTACGGAGCAGTCGCTTGACGAGCTTGCGGATTTGGCGGCTACGGCGGGTGCGGTTCCCGTCGCAAGAATTATACAGAACCGCGAGGCTGTACATCCGGGAACATATGTCGGAAAGGGTAAGATAGAAGAGATAAAAGCGGCGGCATACGAGTACGGCGCTACCGGTATCATATGCGACGACGAGCTTTCTCCGGCGCAGCTTTCCAATCTTGAGGAAGCGCTTGAACCGAAAGTTCTTGACCGCACGTTGGTTATCCTTGATATTTTTGCGGCGCGCGCCGCGACCAGCGAGGGTAAGATACAGGTCGAGCTTGCGCAGCTTAAGTACAGGGCGACAAGACTTGTCGGACTGAGAAACTCGCTTTCAAGGCTCGGCGGAGGAATAGGCACGAGAGGTCCGGGCGAGACAAAGCTTGAGATGGACAGGCGAGTGATACATGAACGCATAGGACAGCTTAAAGCCGAGCTTGAAAAAGTCGTCATGCACAGAGAGCTTACGCGCGGACAGAGAAAAAAGACAGGAATACCGGTGGTAGCGATAGTCGGCTACACGAACGCGGGCAAATCCACGCTTTTAAATACGCTTACCGGAGCCGGAGTGCTTGAGGAGGATAAGCTTTTCGCCACTCTTGACCCTACGGTGCGCAGTCTTGAATTAGAAGGCGGACAGCAGGTGCTTATGAGCGATACGGTAGGTTTTATAAGCAAGCTTCCGCATCATCTTGTGGAGGCGTTTAAGAGCACGCTTGAAGAAGCGGTATACGCGGACATTATCCTGCATGTCGTCGACGCGTCGAATCCGGCGATGGACCTGCAGATGCATACCGTGTATGAGACGCTTACCCGTCTCGGCGTCGGAGATAAGCCGGTGATAACGGCGTTCAATAAGATAGACAAGGCTGACGGCGGCGAGGTGATGAGGGATCTCAAAGCCGATCATACCGTAAATATAAGCGCCAAGACAGGCGAAGGAATTGAAGAACTGACAGCCGTAATCGGAAAAGTCCTGAGAGAAAGCAGAGTATATCTTGACAGGATTTTCGGATATGACGAGGCGGGAAAGCTCTCCGTTATCAGAAAATACGGACAGCTTTTAAGCGAGGAATACAAGCCGGAGGGAATTTCCGTCACGGCGTATGTCCCCGTAGAAATATATGACAGCATTAAGTAAAGCGAGGAAAATTTGCGATGAGCTACGCGGATAAGGTTTTTATAGATATGTGCAGTGACATTCTCGAAAACGGCGTCAGCACCGAAGGAGAGAAGGTGCGTCCCCACTGGGAGGACGGGACTCTTGCCTACACGGTAAAAAAATTCGGCGTAGTGAACAGATACGATCTGCGCAGGGAGTTTCCGGCGATAACGCTAAGGAAGACGGCTGTCAAAAGCGCTACCGACGAAATCCTCTGGATATGGCAGCAAAAATCCAACAACATAAAGGACCTTCACAGCCATATCTGGGACGAGTGGGCGGACGAGGACGGCTCGATAGGTAAAGCGTACGGCTATCAGCTGGGGGTTAAGCATCAGTACAAAGAGGGCATGATGGATCAGGTAGACAGGGTGATTTACGATCTGAAAAACAATCCTTTCAGCAGAAGGATCATGACCAATATATATGTGCATCAGGATCTGCATGAGATGAATCTTTATCCGTGCGCTTACAGCATGACCTTCAATGTTACCCAGCAAAAAGGAGAAGACCGCCTTACGCTTAACGCGATACTCAATCAGCGCTCGCAGGATGTTCTTACCGCCAATAACTGGAATGTGGTGCAGTATGCAGTACTGGTGCATATGCTTGCCCAGGTATGCGGCATGAAGGCAGGCGAGCTTGTGCATGTGATTGGGGACGCCCATATTTACGACAGGCATATTCCGCTTATCAGGGAGCTGATAGAAAGGACGCCCCATCCGGCGCCGAAATTCCGGCTGAACCCGGAGATAAAGGACTTTTATCAGTTTACAAGAAACGATGTGCGCGTGGATAACTATAGTACGGGAGAACAGATAA
>ERZ777011.1357-NODE-1357-length-26314-cov-15.602003_pt1 | contig 26314 bp, 20 predicted proteins | sample MGYA00374964_ERZ777011 | MGnify/ENA primary metagenome ERZ777011 (study PRJEB29310, sample SAMD00008975) | mouse gut metagenome | study: EMG produced TPA metagenomics assembly of the Metagenome analysis of fecal microbiota from mouse which was promoted... | reverse complement strand
TTCATTACCAACTGTGCTGGATATAATCACTCAGGATTCCGAGAGATTATTAAATGTTGTGGGCTTCACGTGCGCGAAGGAGTCTTTCCATCGCATCATCTTGTGGAGTTGGCCCCTTAAACTCCACAGAGCAGTTCTCTTTTACAATTTGATATATTTGAAACCAAGCTGCATTTGCTTGTTTCATGTACTCTCTGCCCATAATGACATAGGGAGAGGAGATAACAGTGCCAGTAGGTTTCTTGGCAAGGAAACCAAATTGGCTGACGGCTTCCTCGCATTGAATCCAACGAGCAATGGACATGGCATACTGTTCAATCTGTTGTGGTGTGACAAGCTGTTCACACTTACGTTCACAGAGCCATTCCCATGTTTCTTTGAATATTTCTTCAGCACAGGTGTATGTTCCGTCTTTCTGCTTTGCCTTGAGATATTCTTTTACTTCCGGCATTTCACAGCCTTCTAAAGTAGCACCTTCAAATTCTACTACAGTTAGTTTTCTGCCTCCGGGATTACCGTTGGCGTATTTTTCAGCGGTGGCTTTCGGTTTTCTACCCGCACCTGCACGGGCGCCACCACGATTTGTACCATCTTTTGACATGATAGTTCCTCCATTTTGTTTGATTATTTGGTTTTTTATCTTTGAATTCGCAAAAGTTGTGCGTGTGAGCCCAGCCCCGTTATCCTTATTATTAGCTGTAGGGATAAATTGGGGCCCTGGGGGTACACTGCAGCTGATTTGGGTTATAGAGAGGAGTATTTCTGATATAATTTATCAGCAACGCTTCCGATATCATCACGTGAGACTCTGTAGACTTTTTCTACAATGTGTTTCTTGTCTTTCCAGACGTAAAGAGTAGCTTTACGTTTGAGACTGGAAGTGTTGACACCGCTGATTTCCAGATCGTAACCATTACCAAAGTCTCTGCGGATAACGTGTTCTAGGTCGATGATTGTGGTTTCGTAATCAGGACCTAACTGTCTGCACAACTTTCTTAAGTGTGGACTTAATGGTTGCATACGCATAAGAGTTGACCTCCTTTCGTGTGGAATATTCTATTTTTACTCTGATTGGAATTTTGTCTGAGATTGTCTTCGATTTGAATGTTTGACTTTGATTGACGTAATTTGACTCTGATTTTGATTCGGCAATAAGTTTGTCGATGAATTGTGTCCGTTGTGTCACGTGTACCGTCAGCATAGAATTGTAAAAAGAGAAGAAAATATGCTTTTCTTTCTTTTTATTGTGCTATCTCGATACAGAAAGGACATGTGACGAAAAGGACTAAAATCAATCCTGTGTATCATATAGATGTGGATTGACGAGATATACGGCTGCCGGACGTCTTCCTATTCCGGAATAATTGTCGGCATCCTTTAATGCGATGTAACCATATTCTACCAAGTGGTCAAGAATAGGTTGTACATCCTCTACCTTTTTGAGACTACGGCAGAGTCGCATGATGTCTCTTCGGGTGAACTCTGTAAGTCCTGCAGATTTGATTGCTTTTAAGACATATTTGCAAGTATTGATGGTGTTGTCGGCACCCATCAGAGAGAATGCGGCTTTGGCATGTTCCAGATAATATCTTCCAATACTAATCGCATTTTCCATAGTTTCTCCAGTTACTACTAGTGGCTCGATATCTGCAAGGAAGTCATGGCTTCTATATACAGATGCTCTGCAAAGTAATGCGGAGATTCTTGCAATATTACCGACTAACTTACCTGCCCAGTCTTTGATGTCTGCATATTCGGTATTTAGTTTTGGTTCCAGTTCGTTGGCGAATTCCTCGATAAGGATATCTGCTTCTGGGGATAAGGTAATTTCTTCTAATTGGACAGGATACTCGTCATCAAGCATATTTCGAATGATGCTTTCGTATCGTCTCTGTACATCCGTAGGAATCGGATTGGAGCGGTATTTACGCTTTCCAATAAAGGACTTTGGCATACAATAGAGAAATCTTGCAGTAAGTCCCCTACCACGGAAGGTGCTGTTGCTCATAATGCCAGATAACATATGGGGTTGAACCATAAGCATCATGGTAAGTGAGGGATTCATTACCGTTTCGCTATTTCTTCCGATTCGGTCTACACGGATAGGGTCACCAGAATAGCCTTTTAGAATGGCATCGATATTTACATTTCTGGTATAAATACCAGCAAGGATATCGAAGATACCACCTTCAGTAGAGAGAATGGCAGCGTGTCCATCATTTTCTGCCATTACAGAAGTTACTTTTTCTGTAGTGACATCATCCATATACAGTTTTAAGGGTTTCTTTTCCTTGAAGTTTGCGATTTCTTCAGCAATTTTATCAAGGTCGGAAAGTTCTGCTTTTCCTTTAGCGGCTTGATCCTCCAATACCTTTTGACGTTTCTCCAAGATGCGTTTTCGCATTTTGCTGGATTCGATGGCAGGTGCGTTGATGCGATTATACTCTGCTTCGTATTCGTGAAGAACGTAACTGGTGCCATTTAAGTCGGCAGATTTTCTTTCCGAAGGTTCTAAGATACACAACAAGAATATATTTGGTTGTTCCTTCCAACCCGGCTTAATGGTAATTATATATTTTTTTTGCATACAGATACTGGTAACAGCAAGTATGGATGTAGCAGCCATATCAACCGGAGTTTGTGTATTCTCCGCCAATGCGATTGCATAATCCCTAATGTCAGGAGGGAATGCTTCAATGGGAAAGGTGGGAACTGTTAAGGTATCAAAGGGAATTGGTGTTTCCCATACAGGTTCTTTGTTTCCATTGTAGACTTCCGGTGCTTCATAATCTGGGTTTGTTAGTATCTTGGTTTTATAAAATTTACAAGCACTGTTCCAGATAGTCTGAAGTTCCTCATCTGCAAGATGTGGAGAGCATTTGTCTGCTTCTTGCAAATATTTTGTTTTGCTTTCTTCGGTATTCCCATAACGCTTTAGGAGACATACAGCTTTTTGGTGCATTGTGGTATTACGGCTGCCTTCTGTAATGTGTTCCCCTAAATTAGCAAAAGCACGTTCCGCTTCATCTTGTTTATCAAGGTAGTCCATGATACTTAATATTCCATCGTGGACGAATACTTCTGTATCAGGATTAGCAAAGAAGAATCTTGCGGCATCCAGAGCATTTGAGTCATAGATTGGTAAATCTGACTGTATGCGGGTAATAAGTTTTGTGTACTCCTCGGGAGAGTAAAGTGTTGTGCCTACCCAGAAGATAATGTGAAATCTTGGTCTAGGCGTCTTATTACCTTTCTGTTTCATGTGGTTTCTGCTTGTAACAATGATGTGTTTAACATCAGAGTATTTGGCGTGGATATCATCTACTGTGTACCAATCGTCTTTGTTCTCGGAATGATCGTTATCGCAGTCCACTGTAATAACAGTGATACTTTCAAAGTTATTAAGGCTTCTGCGATTTCTCTTGAATTGAATGAAAGTATGGTCGTAACTTAATTCTGATTTTAGTGACACTGCATCGGTAGGAGTAGCAACAATCGGATAATTGTTGTTGTTTACGTTTCCACGACAGTTGGCTCGATAAAGTGTTATAGGAAATGGTAAATTATTGTTCTGTTGCAACAGTTCCACCTCCCTTGGCTTCATGAGCAAGCCACTCGTGAAGACCATCTACCGGAATAAGAATGCGTGTACCGATACGAACTGTAGGAAAGTCTGGTTCTTTCACAAGAGCATAAGCTTTGGATAATCCGATGCCTAGCTGACTTGCCAATTCCTGTACACTTAGAGTTGTTTTGTTCATGGTCTGAGTCCTCCTTCTTTTTATATTCATCAAAGCAATGATTTAAGCATACTTTGATAATCGCATTCTATATGAATGGTCAATACAAGTCAATAGCTTTTAATAGCAAAAAATACTTAAAAATAAACTTTGTAAAAAATAACCAAAGTAACGATAGTGGTTCACCTTTTAACAATAAAATAATTGACAAAGTAGTGATATTAGCATACTTTTATATAGAAGGAAGGTGACAGACAATGACAATGGGAGAAAGAATTAAAGCACTTCGTAAGGAATATGGAATGACACAGCTTGCTCTTGCAAATGCGCTGGGGATAACTAAGGGAACGGTATCAACTTGGGAGAATAATAGCAGAACACCAGGGTTTGAGACTCTTAGCAAGTTAAGTGATATATTTCAAAGAAGTATAGAATATATCATGGGAAAATCAGATGATGCTACACCGCCTGTAAGAGATGAGAATGTAATGGACGAGTTGGCATTGTCGCAGGTGGAAGATGATTTAACAGAGTATGCACTGAAGTATGCGAGACTTGATCAGTTCGGAAGAGAAGCGGTGGAAGCGATTATTAGAGCGGAATATAACAGATGCAGGAATCAGGACGAACTGGCTCCGGCAGGGAAGTATTTTGGAAGAATCTCGGTGAGAAGAGATATGGAAGCATAATAAGTAAATGTAAGTACACCATCTTGTGCTGTTTGGAAATGGCATGAGGTGGTGTTTTGTTTGCGATAAATATTTCGAGAACTCAAAAGATGATGTTGTGATTTGATAAGAAGTGTTATATAATAGTATTCAGTATAAATGGCAGATTTGATATGAAAATCGGAGGGAGAGAACATGTCAGATAAACAGGTTAAAATATCATACAAACCATTATGGAAATTATTAATTGACCGTGAAATGAGTAAGACGGATTTAAGAAAGAAAACACAAATTGCACCAAGCACATTTACGAAAATGAATAACGATCAGCAGGTGTCGTTAGATGTGTTAGTGCGTATATGTGTGGAGTTAGAGTGTGGATTAGATGATATTGTACAGATAGAGTCCGTAAAATAGGACAGTAGTTTTGATAAACTGATAAAGAACTAATGAAAGGGAAGCACAACATGGCGAAGATTAGAATTAAAAGCAATCCATATACCAGAGAGATTGAGTATTCAAGCTATAAGGAACAGTCTGGACAATGGGAAGATATCAAAAACGGTAATATTAATAGCAAGTTAAGGGAAGAGGAATCAGGAAGAAATTTCCTGCCTTTTAAGATAAAGGAAATTATAGACATTATTGTTGCTGAATATTATGTGGATGGTGAACCGCTTGAAATTGTTTTTGAGGGAACTCAGGATGAGTATGCAGAAGTGGAGACTGTCTGTAAGGAAGAAGGACTTGATGGAAAAGTGCAGTTATCCAGAGCACATACTATTCTTGAAAACGCAAGAATTATTTTCAATCCGACCAAGGAAATTTTTGAAACAGTACGTCCTATTATTGAGAAGATTGTAAAAGATGATATAAATGTTAGGAAAGACTTAAATAAGGTATCGGATGCATTAAAGGATATTATCCCCATATGTGTGTTTGGTAATTACAGTGCCGGTAAGTCAACTTTTATTAATGCTCTGATAGGTAGTGAGATTTTACCAAGCGGCGGTGATCCGGTTACAGCGAAAGTCTATAAAATAGAGCGTTCTAAATATGCAGATAATGCCAGAATTCGCTTTTCATATAAGGAAGAGGCATTTGAAATTCTGTTTGAAGGGGCAGAGTATCGTCTGTTGGTAGGCAATGTGGAGAATGAATTGATACAGGATATTTTTGCTACAATCAGGGATTGTAAGAATCCTAGCATGAATACCTATGTAAATATTGCCTTGGAACTGATTAATGGATATGAGAAAAAGGACAAGGACGATATTGTAATCAGCAATGTGATTGAGTTGGAAATTCCATTTTCAAAGAGTGGCATTTTAGGTCAATCATATAATAACTTTGTCATCTTTGATACACCAGGTTCCAATTCTGAATCAAATATGGAGCATTCCAAAGTGCTGGGAGAAGCATTAGAAGGATTCTCAAATGGTATTCCGGTGTGGATTTCCACTTATGAATCCATTGACAGTACCGATAATGCCAGTCTGTGTGAAAAGATACTGGACATTGAAGCATTGGATAAGCGTTTTACAATGATTGTCCTGAACAAAGCAGACGGAACGGATTTGGACGAAGATGGATTTTCTGAGAAAAAGGAACAGGAAATTTTGGAATATAGTTCCGTGGAAAAAATGTATGCAAGTGGTATTTATTTTGTGTCTTCCATTATGGGATTAGGAGCAAAAAATAATGGATCTCTGACAGATAAGCATTATCGCAAGATATATAGGTCACAGCAGGAAATGTATAGTGATCCGGAAGATGAAGATTACGCAACTCTGTATAAATACAATATTATGCCGAGGCAGATTAAGAGAAGTGCAATAGAGTATTGCCAGTCCTGTGAAAATCTGATTTATGCTAATAGTGGTTTATATTGTGTTGAGCAGGAAATGGAGAATTTTGCCAGCAAGCATGCGGCATACAATAAATGTCAGATGGTATATATGTTCCTTAAGAAAGTTATTGAGGAAACAGATAGAAGGATTGTTGCCAGAACGGAGTCCCTAAAGCGTACCAGAGAAGCAAGAAGACGGGAATTGGAAGCTGCAAAAGCACTGCTGATTGATAGCTTGAATAAGACTGCAGAAGCATCTGAATATGAATTTGATAAGGTGGCCCGAACATTTGTAAAGTCGTTTGTTGCGTCTAATCTGGCCTATAGATACGAAGTGGCTGCACTGGAAAAAATTGTAGAATCTCTTAGGAATGAAAACATGGAAGAGAGGCATTTCTCCATTCAGGAGAAAGGATTTGAAGATTCCAAGAGTAAGATGGGCGTAAACGTAAAGCGTAATATCAAGGAACTTTTCAGTAAAGAAGGAAACCTTTTGGATAAAGCAAGTAAGATGAAAGATGATTTCATGAGGGATTATTCCGGTCTGCGTGAAAGCTGGGAGGAGAAGAGCAAGGCTGAAAAGGGGATTGATAAAGAAACTTCGGATGAACTGCTGCAGGAAGTTGTAGATACCTATAAGCGGAATATAATGATTGCACAGGAAACATTGAGCAATACTATAAAGGAACATTGGCAGCAAAATGCTCAGTCCTTAAGAAATATTCTGATAGAGATTATTACCGGGGCAGAGGCACTTTCTTCCACACAAAGAGAAGAATTGTCCCAGATTATCATTAATTATCAGTCTCTGGAATTTAATGATGATGCAGACAGCATATTTATCAAAACAAAATTCTTGCGTGGAAGTCTGCTGGGCTTACAGCTGATTGAGGATGAAAAGCTGAATATCAGAAAATTGGCAAGTATCTACAATGAACGCATTCAGAAAGCAGTGAATGAAATGGCAACAGAAATGAATGCAAGTAGCTATAAGAGTTTTCAGGTTTGGAAAGGAAATTTGGCGGCTATTATTGAGGAGAATATTACAGAATACAATCCACAGCTGCGTGATATGTCTGACATGATTAAAGAGGAGACCGAGAAAATCGCAGAGTTGGAAGAAAATCAGGCAACTATCCGTGCATCCTTAAATGCAATCGAGGAATTGATGGAGTGGAAGGTGCTTGAATAAAGGAGGTTCTTATGGGTGTAAAGAATATGGTGAAAAAAGTAGGGGATAAAGCGGCTAATAAGGTTGCAAAACTAGCAACCTTAAGTTCTAATCAGGTGGAAGAAGTCCAGCTGCAGAGAGAAGAATATTTGTTGGAAAAACCTGATCCAAGTGATGAACTTGCCATTGATACCACTTGGAGAATGATGGCAGCCAGCAGTGTGGAAATTTATAACGCCTATTTATCGCAGATTAAAGAATTGTATCTGCCAGTATTAAAGACCGATGAATATGATGAGGTGTTTAGTCCGGAGCATAATATCCGCTATTTCAATATAACCAAGTGGGTTACAGACAAGAAGGAAAATAATCTGGAAAAGCTTGTAAATGTATATGCGGTATTATCGAATGAAGAGTGTAATATTGCTCTGATATTCAACAGAACGCAGAAAGGTACAAATGTGTATTTGGCAGTAGTGAATACCAGTAATGCGGATAATAACGTAAATACAAATTCTTACAAGAATAGACTAATAGAAGCGATCAGAGGTAATTTCCCCGGAGCTGAATGGAAAGATGAAGGTATGGGAGTAATTCCCTGCTTGAAGAATGATAGACCTTATTCTGTGGCAACTGCATCCAACATTCCAACGGAAAAGTCCGAGAAGTTTATCAGTCAGACCATAGAGAAGCTGTTGGATGGTATTATTCCTACGGATAAAAAGAAGGAGTATACTATTGTGCTGCTGGCAACACCGATTAAGGATGTGGAACAGAGAAAGCTTAAACTGGGTGAATTCTATTCCGGTATGGCTCCGTATGTATCTTGGCAGACCAACTATACATACACAGAGAATAAGTCTGTTGGATCTTCCGCAACAGTTGGCGTAAATGTGGGAGCCAGTGCGGGAATTCAGAACGGACAGAACTATGGTACAACTGATTCCGTTGCCAATACAGAGAATGAGTCCAGAACGGATACTCAGTCAAAGTCAGATTCTTTATCATATGGGGAGGCTACTGCTGATTCCAGTAGTGAATCACATATGGAGGGAACAAATAATGCACAGACTGAGACAAGTGGAACTGCATCATCACAGGGAGGCGGTGTAACAGATACCAATACTTCAAGCGAAGGACAGACAACGACAACAGGTGGTTCAGGAGGTTTTAATATAGGCATTGTTAATGCAGGTGGTAGTGTATCCGATGCAACCCAGACAGGCACATCGGTTGCTCAAGCAATAAGTACAAGCTACAGTGATACAGTAAGCAATAGCTTAGCACAGACATTAGGAAAATCTGCAGCTGATACCATTACAAAAGGTATTACCAACACTGTGTCTAAAACAGTGGCTCAGACAACAGGTACTGCAGTTGCCAATACCTTGGGAAAGGCTGTGACTAAAGCAATGGCAACCACATCTGGTGTGACCAAAGGTGCAAGCCTTGGGGCTAATTTTGGTGCCAATTTTGCAAGATCCTCAACCGTAACTGCAATGATTGGAAAGAATGAGGGGATTACCCAGACCTTCACAAATTATAATATTAAGCATGCACTGGAATTGCTTGAAAACCAGATGAAGAGACTGGAGCAAAGCACTGCATTGGGAATGTGGGATTTTGCGGCATATGTTTTGAGTGAAGAATATGATGTTGCAAACAATGTGGCACATTCTTATCTGGCACTTACGCTGGGTGAAGAATCCTATATGTCAAAATCGGCTATCAACGTATGGAAGGGCAATGTAGATGAGGAAAGAGAGTCTGCAAAGGAAATTGCTGGATATATTAGGGAATTGAGACATCCTATTTTCGGATTGAAGCAGGACATGATTGCAGAAGACAGAGCGTATAATGTCTATCCATCCATTGTGACTGCAACCACAAGTCTTTCCGGAAAGGAACTTGCTTATTCTTTGAACTTCCCACAGAAATCCATTGCTGGTCTGCCTGTTTTGGAATGTGCAGAGTTTGGAAGAAATGTGGTTACATATGATGTGGATCAGGGTGAAAGGGAAGAATTAGAACTTGGAAGCATTTTCCACATGAATCATGTGGAGAATAATAAGGTTGCCTTGGAAAAGAAGTCTCTGGCATCCCATACATTTATTACAGGTAGTACAGGCTCCGGTAAGAGTAATTCAGTATATCAGATTTTGGAAAAAGCAAGAAAGAAGGATGTGAAGTTCCTTGTAGTAGAACCTGCAAAGGGTGAGTACAAAAAGGTATTCGGTTTATACAAGTCTGTATCTGTATATGGAACAAATCCTGCATTGACACCGTTGCTGAGAATCAATCCATTCAGCTTCCCGAAAGGAATTCATGTGTTGGAGCATTTGGACAGGCTGGTGGAAATCTTTAATGTGTGCTGGCCTATGTATGCGGCAATGCCGGCAGTATTAAAGAGCGCTGTGGAGAAATCCTATCAGGATTGTGGTTGGGATATGATTCGTTCTGTTAATAAATACGGGGAAGAATTGTATCCGTCATTTGCGGATGTGGCAAGGAACATTAAGGACATCATTGATAATAGTGAGTTTGACCAGGATAATAAGGGCGCATATAAAGGCTCACTCCTTACCAGATTGGAGTCTCTTACCAATGGTATCAATGGAATGATCTTTGTCTGTGATGAGATTTCAAATCAGAAGCTGTTTGATGAAAATGTAATTGTGGATTTAAGCAGAGTTGGTTCAGCAGAGACAAAGTCCCTTATTATGGGTATGATGGTGCTGAAATTGCAGGAATATCGTATGACCAATGATGATATGAATGCGGAACTGAAACATCTGACTGTTTTAGAAGAAGCGCATAATCTGTTAAAGAGGACATCTACGGAGCAGTCATCTGAAAGTGCGAATCTGCTTGGAAAGAGTGTGGAAATGCTTTCCAATGCCATTGCAGAAATGCGTACATATGGAGAGGGATTTATTATTGCAGATCAGGCTCCCGGATTGTTGGATATGTCAGTCATCCGGAATACGAATACCAAGATTATTATGCGATTGCCGGAACAGTCCGACAGAGAGTTGGTGGGTAGAGCAGCTAATCTGAATGATGATCAAATCCAGGAACTGGCAAAACTTCCTTGTGGTGTGGCTGCAGTGTACCAAAATGAGTGGGTACAACCGGTATTGTGTAAGGTTGATAAACACAAGGAAAGTGGAAAACCTTATGAATATTCTTCGGAAGAGGAGACCTATATTGATGATGCAGAAAGAGGTGTATCAGATTCCTTGCTTGATTGTATCATGAATAAGGAATTGTTCAGAAAGAGCAATAAGAGAGAGATGCAGAAGCTGAAAGGATTGGTAATTAAATCAAAGCTTTCAACACAGGTAAAGAAGGATTTGGTTGATTATCTGTCTTGTGATGATGAGGAATCTTTGGAGACTTTACGTTTGCTAATTTTTGATTTTTTATCAGCGGATCAGGCAATTAAAGCATCTAAGCAGTGCAATGACATTAATGAGTGGGTTCGTTCCGTTGTAGACGGGTTGAATCCGTCAGTAAAAGATTATTCCAAAAGGCAGATTGATTTGGTGCTTGCGTTGATTCTGTATGAACAGGCGTCAAGGGATGCGGAATATGATGCCATTTTCAGTCGCTTTACAGAAATATATCAGAATGAAGGTGGGGTGTACTAATGCAGGAAATTAAAACACCGGAAATAGAGGAGATTAAGAAGCCGGAGCCGGAGAATTTTAAGGATATTCAGCCGGAAAATGGAATGACTGCTGAAAAAGCAAAGGAATTCTGGAATACGGAATTTAAGAATGAATCCGAGTATTATAATACATATGAGGACAGAATCGGTTGTACGCCGAAGGAAGATTCTAACTTAGGTAAATGGGAGGGAGACCGAGGAGAGTCAAAATTTGTTCCAAACAGTGAAACACTGGAAGGAAAGGCTGCACTGGATAAGCTGGCTGAGAAAGACTTGGATGGCATAGAGTATAAAAATGCAGAACCGGATTTTTCCAAGTGTGCGGAGGCAACTGTCGAAATTGACCATATGACAGAAAACAGATATGACTATGAAGGGATTGATGGAGCTTGGCAACAGGGCAACTTTACACAGGCAGATATAAAGTGTGCAGAAAAATGGAATTCTGAAGCTAAAGACGGTAGGACTGATTGGGATGCACGAAGTGTGTATGAGTGGAGACATGAAAATACTTGTTCATGGCATGAACGTTGCGATACCAGAACTATGGATTTAGTTCCGTATGATATACATAGTCATTGCAAACACCTTGGTGGTGTGTCTGAATGCAAGGTGAGAGATTCAGTTGATTTAGGAGGCGGATTCGATGAATAAGATTAAAGTGGTTTTATGGGGCAGAGAATTTGATATTGCGGTTAGCTACAGCTGTTATCCGGGAGAAGAAATAACACAGATGCAGAAGGATGCACTTACAGAGTTTTGTGCAAAAGAAAATCCGGCTGACAGTATGTTAGACGAATTGAAACAGTATATAATCAAGACTGCGGATGGTAAATTAGAAGGTACGAATATAGAAAATATCTTTAAGTATGTTATACCCAAAAGTTTATACATTCCAAGAAGTACAAAGAAAAAGGTTGCTGTCATCTGTAATTATAAGTTTGATATGGAGAATGGAATTGCAGTTGTTTTTGAGAATGGAAAGCTTAAGCAGATAGGAACACAGGATATTATTTTGTAGGAGTTTCAGTATGATAAAAAGGAAATTCTTGAAAATAGAGAGAAAGCAGAATTTTCCCCAAGTGGGTTTCATGATATTGCTGCTGGAAATATTTCTAAAGCTGATGCAGGTGAGTATTGGAAAGGTGTATTTGAGAATGTGGAAAGAGTGCCGGAATACACTATGTCAGAAAAAGAACTGTTTGATAAGACGAGAGATTGTTCAGAGGATAGTTTTGATTTTGAATTCCACCCGGATGAAAGAATGCTGGCTATATTGAAAAGCTTTAATGAAGAGGATTGGTGTGGGCTGGATATAGTTGAACAGAAAGCATTAGTGGAAGAATTGGCAGACCAAATCGGTAAGGAATTAGAAATTAAAAATATTCCGGAAATTTATTTTTATGAAGGTCCTGCAGATGAATGTGGTTTTTATAGAGAGCAATATAACGATATTGGAATAAATGTAAATACATTTTCTGACCCGAAGGAACTTATTGATACGGTAGCTCATGAGATACGACATGCTTATCAAAGAATGCAAGCAGATAAGTTAGAAACGAAACAGGATGAATTGTATAAATATAGTTTTGAGAATTATATTGCTCCAGAGTTTGATGAAGAGGGTTACTGTATTAATTTCTTTGATTATCAGGATCAATTAGTGGAAGCAGAAGCCAGAACGTTTGCCAGAATTTTTACAGATTATATGGAGGTGGCTTGATGAGTAAAGTAATAGAAGAATACTACAGAAAAACAAAATTACCGGAGCCGCTGATTGTAAAGAAACTGGAGGCTTTGGATAGAAATCAAGGTATACAGGCTGAATTCGAAACATGGATTGAAAGTAAGGCATTTATGAAATCTGGTTGTGTTGAGGTGGCTGGCTATTCTGCAAAATCAATATCTGAAATGTCAAGATTTGTCAATGGTGAAGGAGCCTTTATGCTACTAATTGAGCTTCGTGAAAACAGAGAAAAGGCTTTAAAGAGAATAACGGATGGGTTTAGGATGAAATAGGTTTACATGGAGACAATGTTGAAGTGATAAGCTCGTGATTAATAGAAAATGAAATATTGGAAAACAACTATAGGTTATTTGTATAGACAAGCGTATCGTAGAGGACTATTGCAAATGAATCAAGTATACTTGTTCTAAAAATATGGTTATGGGGACAATTACTAGCGCGGATATGGTATTAGTATAGAAAGGAGTGAGAACATGAACATTTTTGATGAAGTGGATGAGAATTTATTTCGCCCATTAACAGGAACAAATAAAAGAAAATATGTTGATATTCTCGCTCTAATCTGGGACAAGTGTAAGCGTATGCCTATGTATGCCATAGAAAAAAGCACCATATTTGATATGGTGGAGGATTACTTCTACGGCCTTGATGAGCAAGTAGAACTTGATATAGAAGAACAAGAAGAAACTGATGGTAATAATGCAGATGTACGTGTAATAGCAGGTGGATTTGTTAGAAGACTGAAGGATACAGGTTGGCTTACTGAAAAGGAAGGTGAGTACGAGGAGGAATCCAAGTTGACCATTAATTATAAAGTGGTGCCACTACTTAAATCATTTCAGGAAATAATCAGTCCCACAATTATCACATATAAGGGTAAGCTGTTTAAGATTTATTCCATGTTTGAGCATATTTCGGAGCAGGGGAGTCCTTATGAAGGTGTGTTAAAAGAAGCCTCGGAGGATTTTGATAATCTTAATCAGGCACTTAGGATATTGGCAGCATCTATCGAGGACCATATTAATAACCTTACACAAGGAAAAAAGCCGGAGGAAGTATTGGAGTTCTTTGAAAAGTACGAAGAAAAGATTGTAGTAGGTTCCTATCATAGGTTTAAGACAAATGATAATCTTTTCTATTACAGAACCAGCCTGTATGAGAGCCTTGATAAGTGTGAAGATGTTTTAATGGATGCACTTGTAACTGACTATATGGATGCAGAGCGAGTTGATAAAGCAGAGGCAACTATAAAAATAAAAGAATTGATTACCAAGGTTCGCATGGATATTGAAGAGATGGAAGCTATCATGAGAACTATTGACGATAGGCACATTATATATAGAACCAGGGCAGTACAAAGAGCGCAGTTCCTGCTATTATCTGATGGAAGTGTGAAGAGCAAAATTAATAATATACTCCAGTATTATGCGAGTCAGATAAATACAAAAGAAGACTTGTACGAGGATGATGATACCATTTGCAAAGATGTATTTCAGATATTTGGGCAGAATTATATTGATAGTGCATCTCTTGCAACACCGGTGAAAAAGAGACGTTCATCACCGATTGAGCTTATGGCAGTTATAGATGAACTGGATATGGAGTTAGTTGAAGAGAAGAATCGTAAGATGATGGAATATATAAGAAATGCGTTGACATCAGAAAATGTGAACGCATTTGCGAAAGATATCTTACAAGGAAAAACAGCAGTTTCTATTAGTAGTGTATTTGAGAATAACCCAGAGATGCTGACGAAGGTTATTGGCCTATATACATATTCACAAACACCAGAGCGTGAATATGAAATCAGACGAAAGGACACATTTGTAGAATGTAACGGTGTTCGGTTCAAAGAATTTATTGTTGAGGAAAGGAAGGGTTAAAGATGGCTTTTGATATCAAAGAAGAGATTGCTAATTATTTGTTGAATAACTGCTTCCTGATCGGAAATGTGGATTCAACCAGAGAGAAATATTATTACGTTATTAATCATGAGGAAAGCTTCAGACAATTATTTCAGCCAATTGGTTATACATTGGTTATTCATAGAAATTTACGTGTAGTGCAGCTTATAAATAATCACGGGACTGGTAGATTGGCACTGAAAAAATATGAAAGTATTATGCTTCTTATATTTAGACTTTTGTATGTAGAGAAAAGAGAAAGTCTGTCTACAAGTGAGGATAAAGTAGTTGTAACTGTTGAAGAAATCAAAAATGAATATGAGAAATTAAATCTTCCAAGAAAATTTGATAAAGTGCTATTGGAGGATTCTCTTAGAAACATTAAAAGATACAATCTGGTGCAACCATTAGATAAATTGCTTGATATGGAAGCAAAAATACAGATATATGCCTCTGTGATGCTTGCAATGCCGGACACAACTATTTCTACCGCATATGAGCAGACAAGTAAGCTGTTAGCGCAATATGTAAATTCAGATGAGGAGGATGAGACCGATGATTAGAATGACCAGACTTCATCTGATAAATTGGCATAATTTTCAGGACGATATTATTGATTTTAAAAATATAACATACTTACTTGGAGTAAATGCTGTAGGAAAGACAACGATTATGGATGCCATAAGATATTGCCTTACCACTAATAAGGATTTTAATACTGCCGGTAATAAAAAGAGTGGTAGAACTTTACTTGGTTCAGTACACCAAAAGCAGAGAGCAGAGGATAGTTACCTTCGTCCGGGACATACAGTTTCCTATATTGGAATTGAGTTTTTAGATGAAAATATAAACAAGAATTTTGTTATTACAGTTCGTGTGGAATCCGAAACCCCAAAGCAAGATTTAAAAGGTGTCTATCAGGATTGGTATATTACAAAACCAGGATATTCACTTGATGACATTCCGTTTTTTACACTGGTGAAAGATGGAAGGAAACCTACATCAAGGGATGCTTTTAAGCTTGAAAATAAAGGAATGGATAGGGCTTCCAATCAGGCAGATGCCAGAAGAAGAATCTGTCGAATGCTTGGTATAGGAGAAGCAGATTCACCAATTGGTAAGAAGTTCAATGAAGTATTTCATATGGGTACCAGCCTTGAGGATATTAAGGACATCCGTGAATTTATCTATACATATATTTTGCCGGAACCAGAGGTGAATATTGACTTTCTCCAGAAGGATATGCGAGAACTGGAGCGTTTGCAGGAGATTCTGCAGGAAGCACAGGACAGAGAAGTATTGCTTGCAGAGATTAATGAAAAAATCATTGAGGCAAAAGCACGTTTATCTAAAGTAAAGGTAAATGAAATACTTGTTGCATATGCAAATTACCAAGGTAATGTTGAGGAACAGCAGGAGAAGAAGCGTCTTATAACGGAATGGACTGCAAGCATTGATATATTAACAGAGAAATTAGCAGAATTGTCTGAAAAGGAAAGAAAAGCGTCAGATTTATTATATGAGGCAAGAAGAGTAGCTGAGGATAATACAGAAAATAAAGAGATGCTTTCTCTGGAACAAGAAAATAAAGCAAATGAAAAAGAATACGAGAAACTAAAAGGTGAAGCAGCTGTATTTACAGACATTTCAGAAAAATTGTCGTCTCTTAAAAAGAAATTGAATGGCGTCGGTTTTTCATGTGATTGGATCATAAGCGATGAAACACAAGAAAAAACCATTGATGAGCGTATTACAGAGATTAAAAAGGCTGCGGAAATTCTAGGCGGTCTAGAGGAAATCATAAAAAATCATGATGCAAAGATAAGAACGGAAATAGAAAGTCTGTCAGGTCAGGCTAAAGTGCTTGAGGATAAAATTAAGAGTCTTGAAGCCGGTGTCATGTGCTATCCGGAGGAGGCTACTTTTGTTAGAGATAAGATTAACGAAGAATTAGGGGAGCAGAGCAAGAGAGCAGATGCAAGGCTTTTGTGTGAACTTCTTTATATGACAGATGGTAATTGGCAGGATGCTGTTGAAAGTTATCTTAATACGCAGAGATTTCATATTATTGTTGCTCCGGAAAACTATCTCATTGCAAAGAAAGTTTTTATTTCGCTGGGAGATAAAGTAAAAGGGATTGGACTTATTGACACACGTAAAATTGGAGACATTCAGTATAGTGAAGAGGGCGTAAGTTTCCTTGGTGATAAAGTCGAGTCTGAAAATATTTATGCGAAACGTTATGCACGATTTGTTATGCGAGATGTAGTGTGTTGTGATAGTGCAGAAACCCTTGAACAATATGGGAAGAGCGTCACAAAAGACCGCTTGCGCTTCCAGAATTTCTGTTTACAGAGAATGGGAAAGAAGGAGCATTTTATCGGTGTTGACGCTATAGAAAAGCAGTTAATCAGTGCCAAAAAAGAACTCGTTAGCATTCAAAAACAATTAAATGAATTAGATGCTAATAAGAAATCTTTTGATGAAGTATACGGTGAGTATAATAAATTCACTGCAGGTAATCATTTTGCATTATTAGAAAAATATATAGATTCTAAACGCCAAGCAAAAGTAATAGGTATAAGAATCGGTGAGATAAATGCTCAAATTCTGGAATTTAAGAAGAATCCGATTTTACTTGCTATGTATGACCGTGTTAGTGAATGCGAAAAGAATGTAGCAGAGATACAAGGTGAAATTACGGATATGAAAGCTAAAAAACAAAATTTAGAAGCAAGTGTAAAGGAGGCAGAGCAGGAGATTGTTAGGCTTGAAGCTACTATTGATGAGCTGAAAATGGCATACGAAAATATTGTAGGAGAATATCCGGAACATTCCAGTGATGTTGAAAAGAAATATCAGGATGAGCGAAAGACGAAAAAAGCTTCGTCCATAGCATATAACTTTAATAATCAGGTTTCGAAAGACAGTATTGCGTTTAATAGTTATTTAAGTCAGCAATTGATACCATTGCAGCAAAAATATACAGCAACATATACATGCGATTATCCGGAAGGTATTGATGGTGCTAGTAGATATCAGCAAGAGTATCTGTCTTTACAAAACATTGAATTGGAACGTCACAAAGAAGAATTAGGACAGGCACAGGTTCGCTGTAAGGATAGATTTCGTAAGGAAGTACTATTCAGAATGAAGGATGATATTCTACGCGCAAGGCAGCAGTTTAAGCAGATTAATCGTGTTATGGAAAACCTGGAATATGGTGAAGAGAGCTATCGATTTGGAATTGATAAGAGTAGGGACAAAGAACTGGGTATTTTCTATGACATTATTATGGATAAAGACAATCAGCAGATAGACCAGGATAACGAGATTATGGCTTTTTTAGCAGAAACTAATAAGTCAGAGATATTTGAAAGTCAGATTGAGGATTTTATGAGTAGAATCATGATGGATGTGGAAGAGCATGCAAAAGAAAATCTGACAGGACAGCGATCCGGAGCTAAGAGTATGGGCATGTATGTTGATTATAGAACATATCTGGATTATGACATTATTGTGAAAAATTCTGTTACTGATATTGAAGTTCCACTTTCCAAAGTAAGTGGTGAAGGTAGTGGTGGTGAGAACCAAGCACCATTCTACGTTGCCATATGTGCTTCGCTTTTGCAGATATATGAGCAGAACCCCGATGGATGTATGAGACTTATATTACTTGATGAAGCTTTCAACAACATGACAAGCGATCGAATTGAGCCGATGATGAACATGTTTAAAAAATTGAATCTCCAGTTAGTGCTTATAGCAACTGCGGAGAAGGCAACATCGATTTTGCCATATTGTGATATTACATATTCAATTGTGAAATCGGGTAACCGAAATGCCATTGGTGTATTTGAAAGATTGTAGTGTTGTTATTGATTGGTGTGATTTTGAAAGGATTGAAGTGAATGGATTGCGGCAAAGACATATTGAATCGATTAATAGATATGTATGAAAGAAGAGGGGCATTTGATAAGGATGCTTCCTCTTTGCGTGCCATTCAGATTGAAGTAAAGAAAGTTTATCCTGAGTATGTTGATCGTTACAATCACGATGCTTATAAAGATATAAATGTTGCAATAGAAAAATTTTGTATGGAAGGATTGATTTCTGCAGAGAAAAACAGTGCTGGTCAATATTCAAAAGTAAGATTAAAGATCGATAGTGTTTCGGAATGTTATAGGAAATTAAAAAGAACAAGCATTCCACAGCAATGTGAAAAAGCAAAAAAGAGTCTAGCTGAATATCAGAATTGTGAATGGGCGATAATACAGGCGATTATAAAAGATTGGTTTGAGTGTTTGGCAGAATATAAAAAGTTACCATATGATTTGAAGTATGATGGTAAACGTGCAAGCGAGATTATTCGCGTATTGCAGGCAATATTAAAGTTAAATAGCGAAACTTATATTCGTAATTTTTCTACAGCATTATTTAAGGATTCCAAAAGATTTCAAAAGGAATTTCGTAGTACAGTTGAATCCATTTTATTTGATTACACCGATGAGGTAGTAGAAAAAGATAATATACTTGGATTTTATAATTTATATGAGAATCCTACATATGTAATGGTAAAGGGGAATGTTGTTATACAGTTTGATACATCAGTGATTGATGTATCAGAGATGCCAGATGGAATTGCATTGTCAAATGCATCGCTTGAAAAAATCAGAACTGTGACGGTAAAGGCTAATAAGGTCATAACCGTAGAAAATCTAACAACATATCATGATTCAGATGAAGATGATACAGTTCATATCTACCTTGGCGGATATCATAACCATTCAAAGCAAATATTACTTGAGAAGATATATGCAGATAATAAATCTCGAACTTATTTCCATAAGGGAGATTTGGATGTTTATGGATTTTTGATATTGGAGAATCTGAAGGAAAAAACAGGTATTCCATTTATACCATTTATGATGGACGTTGCTACAATTGAGAGATTTTATAAGGCTGGACTTTATAAAGAATTGGCTTCTACAGATGTAAAAGTGATTGAAGAAAAGAAGGGTACGAAGCTTGCGGCATATGCAGATGTACTTCAGTTTATGATTGATAATAATTGTAAAGTGGAGCAGGAGTCTATCAAGGCAGTGGAGTTGATGGAGTAGTATTGTAAGAAATAGTAGGAAAGGAGGCTACTATGCACTATAAAGAATTGAATAAGATACAAAAGGATAGAATGAAACAAATTAGTGCCCATGAATACACTATGGAATGGGAAAATCCAGAATTTATGGACTTTTTAATGGGAGCCCTTCCTAAAATTAGAAGAATCCAGGACGATAAAAATATTGCAAATGAATTAGTAATGCTTGAAAGAGTATTGGCTACATATAATTCTTTTATGTCAGATAAAGCGAGTTTTCTTACTGAAGTAGGTAATATGATAACCTTGATTCTGGAAAAGAAGGATTCCTGGTATGGTTTAAATATATACGAAATAGAAAGGTATTTAAAAATACATGATTTTTGTTTGATTTCGGGAGAGGGTGGAATTGGTAAGAGTTATTTCATAAAGTGTTTTGAAGAACAACTAGAAAAAAACTGTATAGAGCATTTGTGCTTATATGGGAAATTTGAAAAAGATACATCAAGAATTGATCTCGATGAAATCAACAATGCTAGTGAAGAAGGATTTGTTTTTATTTGTGACGCAATAAATGAAATGTCCGAGGAAGGACAACGAAGTTTATTAGATATATTAAGAGAACTTAAGAAAAATTCAAGAATACGAATTGTGGTATCTTATAGAACAAACTCAATGGATGAAATGATTCTTAAGAAATATCAAGAATTATCAGAATACGAATACAAATTTCCAGGTGTTTCATTTGAATCTGCATTGGAGGAGATACTTAAATTGTCTGTTCCTGATGTTTACTTATATGAAGATATTTTGTATTCAAATAATGCTTTACTATTGAGTATGCTTTGTGATGTACTGTCATCAGAAAAAATAGTAGATGAAAAGGAAAATGGCGTTGCGTCTATTACTTATATTTTGGAACATTACATAAAGACCACAATAAGTCGGGTGTTTAAGAATAATTTAACCTGCCAAGGCATTGATGTATGGAAAGATACTAAAAGAGTTGCACAATGGATGTATAAAAATGGCGAGAAACGAATTGATGAGGAAAATTTACTATCAGTAATAAAAACCGGTAATAATTTTCTTCCATCTATGGTGCAGATGGGTTTTATGGATGGTTATGAACATGATGGTGAGAAATATTATTATTTTGTAATTGATTCATTAACTGATTTTTTGATTGCTAGGTCTTTATTTGAAGATATTAGCGGAAAAGAATATCAGGAACAGGTTGCTATTATTAAATCAAAAGCTCATACTTTGTATAGCCTTGAAGAAGCATTGATTATTGCGATATTTGACAATTTGGAACCTGATTATGAACATATTAAAAGTCTGTTAAAGGATACAGAGCTAATGGAACGTCTTGACTTTAGAACTTTGGTTAAGGTTCATTTTCAAAGTGATGATATCAAGGCATTTCAGGAAAATTTTAAACCAATTGATCATAGTGAGTTGCTAATGACAATGGGGGGATTCACGGATAAACCATTTAATTGCAACAATTATTTGTTTAAATATTATTGTGAAAATCGTACAAGGATAACTGAGTTGTCTAATGTATTAGCTGGATATCATCTTCAAAATGAAATAAAGAATAGGCTCAAGAATGTTTTGTATTTTACAACATTAAATGACAGAGCAGACAGAAGAGATGAAGAGGCTTTTTATTTTGCATTGCTTTGTTGTGCCGCCCCCAATAGAGATGTTAGATGTTTGGCAATGAAACTTCTTTATGAAGTTGTTTCAAAAAATGATGGATATGTTGAAAAGCTTATTTCTGAATATGATAAGTTATTAGATTTATATATTCAAGAAGCTGTTATTTATGTTTTAAGCCAGATTAAAAAGGGCAGTGAGAAAATTGTTGAGTTTTATAATGATATTATTATTACACAAGAAGATTTGACCGCAAAAAGTATCCGTAGAATCGCTTCATATATTGGTTTGCCATATTCGTTCATTATGTGGAATAGAAAAGATTTATATATGTTTGAGCGGAATGCAGAGGTTTCTGATTATTTGAATGACATATTATTCTATGTTGATCTTATGAATAAAGATTTCTTGCCATTCAGATATTGGGGAAAAGACCATATCGATATGTATACGAAATTTCTTGCAAATGATAAGAATGAAATTAAAAGTATAAATGATTATCTATACAATAAATATTCCTGTGTATGTGGTGGAGAATGCAGTGGTTGGATGGCATTCGAAAATAGAATTATGCCAGAGATAGAGCCTATGGCAGAGATTAAAACAGTGGATATGAATTCTTTTCTGCAGAGCTTTGAGAATGTTTTTAAATATATCTTTGAATATTATGGAATTTCGACAGATAGAAAATCAATGAATATGCGAGAAGAAGATTTTAATCATTCTGTATATATGAAGTGTGTGGATATTGCAACGGGATTATATTATGGTAGTCTGATGTGCAATCATTACACTAATCAGTTTGCAACATATAACAATAATCAGAACAGTATTGGCTATGAAGTTTACGATCCACTAGAATATGGGGAGGAGGTTATAATAACGGCACCGATTCCAACATATCAGGCTGATATTGAAAGATTGGGAGATTATGTAATTAATTCATTAGAACAACCTGTACCTAGAGATATTCACTGGGTTAGAGATGTTAGTTTAACAAGAAGAAATGTTTTACATTTAATTGAAACAGTTAAAGTAAAAAAACAGGAATGGGTATTGTTGGCTGGAAGAGTGTCTTTACACGAAGAAGATAAGCACGACACTAGATGGAGAGATACCTATGATATATGGTGCTGTTCTTCTGAAAAAGAAACTATAAATGATGATGGAAATGCAAGATATCTTACGATTGAGTTAGAAGAATATTTTGGTGAATTGAAAGCATATCCAGAGATTGAATATAAACCATGGTTGTGTAAAAGCATTAAAAATATTGCCAGCCAATCTGATATTTTTGATGAGACATCATTAGTATTACCTTCTGCGGAAATAATTAAGTATTTTAATTTACAATTGAATGTTTCTGATTTGTCATGGGAAACTCAAGAGAAGGAAAAAGTTATATTATGTAACAATAATAAGAATTCATACTATAGGGATCCTATTGGCGGAACAGTGTTTATACGTAAAGATTACTACGATAAATTTGTTCAGTCTCATACGCTTAAGTATTTTGCTTTTGCTGAAAGGTTTATTTCAGAAACGGGTTTTGCAGACGAAACTTCTTTGCATTTTGAAATTATTGATGGTTGTATTGTAAAAGAGATACGAAATGGTGGCGTACATGGTGGATGGAATCATTCAAACAATCCTTTATGTAAGAATTGTCCACATGCTGATATCATAGAAACGAAACATGCTGAATCAATAGAAATGGATATGGAATGGCTAGAAAATTTGTTGAAAGAATATGGTATTGATGATGACTCAGATTTGATTGGAGATGAAGAAATGTTATTTATCTGTTACCCAAAATGTTCAACTTGCCAAAAGGCTAAAAAATGGCTGGAGGAGCATAATATAGAATATACGGAGCGTCATATTGTAGATGCGAATCCTACGTATGATGAATTAAAGGAATGGTATAAGAAAAGTGGATTGTCGCTAAAGACATTTTTTAATACTAGCGGCCTTCTTTATAAAGAAATGCAACTTAAGGATAAGCTTCCTATAATGAGTGAAGAGGAACAATTAAAGTTACTTGCTACTAATGGGATGTTGGTAAAACGTCCATTGGTTGTAAAAGATGACATTGTATTGGTTGGATTTAAGGAAGTAGAGTGGACTGAAAAATTGAATTGATATGTTGGCGAAAATGTTTTATGTGTTGTAGAAGAAAGGAGGCAGCAGATGAATCTTACAGATATGACAATTGAAGAAATGTGTACGACTACAGAGAAGCAGTCATTTGATCGTAAGAGTGCAAAAATTGATGCGACAGCAATTGCTACTCCAATGATTGCATTTGCAAATGCGGATGGTGGACTTCTTGCTGTAGGAATTGAAGATAATGGCGAGATTACCGGAATAGATGATTATGCGAAGAATATCAATGAAATACTCCGAGCAGGATACGATTTCTGCCAGCCATCTATTTTTATTGAAAAGGAAACAGTGGACTGCATTGATAAGAATGGTAATGCAAATCATATTTTACTTATTAAGATTCCGCAAAGTGCAGACATGCATGTAAACCACAGAGATGAAGCATTTTTGCGTGTTGGTGACAGGTCAAAGAAACTTACCTTTGATGAACGTATGGAACTTATGTATTCAAAAGGAATGCGTTTCTATGAGGACGAGCCTGTATATCGTAGTACTTTGGATGATATTGATATGGAATTTGTTGCAAAGTATTGTGAGAAGATTGGCTACGGAAAAACTCCTGAAGAGTATATTAGACAAAATAAGGATTACATCGTAAATGTAGCAGGTCGCCAAGAAATGAGCGGTGCCGCTATTATGATGTTTGGAAAAGATCCACAGAGATTTTTTCCAAGGTCAAGAGTGCGTTTTATACGATATGAAGGAACTGAGGCAAAAGTCGGCGCAGAGATGAATGTTATCAAGGATAAGATGTTCCAAGGACGCATTCTTGATTTGGTGGAACAGACTATTGAATATGTGCGAACACAGATAAAAGAACATACTTATCTTGGACCAGATGCACGATTTGTGACAGAACCGGAATATCCGGAGTTTGCATGGAAAGAGATTATTGTAAATGCCATTGCACATCGTGATTACAGCATAAAGGGTACGGATATACAGATTAAGATGTTTGATGACCATATTACAGTGGAGAGTCCGGGAACACTACCGGGAACGGTGCGCCTCAACAATATGCGAGAAATACATTTTTCAAGAAATCCAAAGATGGCACAGCTCTTGCATGAGTATGAATATGTGCGTGAGTTCGGTGAAGGTGTAGACCGTATGTATCGTGAGATGGAAGAAGCAGGTCTGCCAGAACCGGAGTATAAGACGGTTGCGTTTATGGTTCATGCTACGATTAAGAATAAGAAGTATCTTGTGGGCGAAAATCCAGTGGAACGAAGCGTAGATAATAATTCTAAAGCGTCAGATTTTAATGTTCCAAAGCATCAAAATGAAGCTTTGGATGAGGCTTTGGAAACAAAGATTGTGATGCTTATGAAAACAAATGCAAAGATTAAGCAAACAGAGATAGCAGAAGAACTGAAAGTGTCTAGAGCAACGGTTCAAAGAGCAATTCAAGTGTTGGTTGAGAAACAGGTAATTGAAAGAGTTGGCGGAAAGCGCTATGGTTCTTGGCAAGTAAATATCTAGTATGTTCCCGACATTAATATCGGGAACATACCTTGAGTGCATGGCTCATCCACCTCGAGTGTATGGGAGAAATCAAGGAAATACGGAACGCACATAACAATAGAAGGAACCACTTTCTTCGATATGTTCCCTTTAACAGTAAAATCCCTTGATTTATTCCCTTTTACTTCGATACAATAAATCAAGGCAGACATCAAATCGGAACAATCGAGCCATGTGGAGTGCGTGTGTCAGCTGGTGAAGCAGAGCATGGATAACGATAAGCAGAAAAGCCATTCAAAGAAAGAAAACTTAGAGAATGTCAAGCCGAAGATTGAAGTAAGAAAAATGATAAATTATCGGGAGGATGAAATCCCGGATTGTGGGTGTATTTACGGCTGATATGGGATTCAGAGTCAGATGATAGTAAATTGGTGAATAGCGTTGACAGAAGGGAAAGGAAATTAAGGAATGCGTAAATACGCGATTTTAGAGGAACCAATAAAATGTAATGAGAAAGATTTCATTTTTAAAATTATGTTATACCAATCAAAGAAAGAGGTTCTTTTATTTGAGTATTGCAGTATGGATGCTAATCAATGTTCCTTTGACGTATGGTATCCAGATGTAGAATCAGTCTATGAAGATTGGGATGATAAAATAGATGAACGAGGTTGGATAGATATTGATGATCCTTTACCTGATTGTCAACAGGATGCTTTTGCGTCAATACGAGTGAAAGGGCGCAATTTAGGTAATCCAAAGTGGGGACAACTTGAAATATTAAAAGATGGGAAATGGGTAGAATATAGTCTGTAAATTTATCAATTTAGGATTTTTACCGTGTGCAATTCGAGGCGGTTAAAAATGAAGCCGAATTAAATCGGTTTGTAATGACGCCGAGCAAATGGGTAGCACAGATGAATGCGATTGGTATTGTTTCAAAAGCCGGACGTTATGGTGGTACATATGCCCACAGTGATATTGCAATGTCTTATTATGCGGTTCTCATGGAGGTAAGGTTCCGTATGGAATAAAGAATAAACTAGACGAATTGATTAAGGAATATCCGAACTTAAAGGAATATAGGGTTAATATGAAGTACCCGTATGATATTAAAAACCTAAAATCCCGATAAAATTATAACAACAGCCTTACTCGGTTGGCAGTTCAAC
>ERZ777011.1355-NODE-1355-length-26358-cov-16.049310_pt1 | contig 26358 bp, 20 predicted proteins | sample MGYA00374964_ERZ777011 | MGnify/ENA primary metagenome ERZ777011 (study PRJEB29310, sample SAMD00008975) | mouse gut metagenome | study: EMG produced TPA metagenomics assembly of the Metagenome analysis of fecal microbiota from mouse which was promoted... | reverse complement strand
TCATCAAAAATTACTTAACCTATTGATTATATGGATATAAATTACGCTTCAACGAAGAGGAATACTAATCCGCTTTATAGCATATAACCATTTATAAATCAATGGACAAGCAAAGTTGAAATTGTTTGTCCATTGTTGTTTCTATTCGATTTTACGCCGTCAGACCGTGAAATTTGTTTGTCCAATTTTCATTCCGCGAATATGTCGTAAGTTCGTGAACAGAAGGAAAGTCAGAGGATATTTCCCAATTGGACAGAATTCAGCAAAAAGAGTTTGTTTGTCCAAATTTCATTACATAAAATCATCCTCCGAAATACCACGGTTATTCCGAAGTAAATTGCCAGTCTTGATGTAACCTTCCTGGTCATATGTCCGGCGGTAGCGGTGTATCAAGGCGATAAGACTGCTTAAGCCGTCATCGGCAGCCGTGAGATGGCTATATTTCAGGAATTGCTCGTTATATCGTTTGCGGGAGCCTCTGCTTATTCGGCTACTGATATCTGAAGGGATAAAAAAAGAGCCTCTTTCTTCCACATGTGGCTTGAACTGGTTGAGAAATATATCAATGCCTGCAAGATCGAAATCTCCGAAATGAAGATATCGGTTGGGGATTTGTTCCAGCCATCTGGATATATCTGATGAAAAAGCATATCTCGCTATGAAGATAATATCGGTTTCAGCATCAGTCAGGCAATTGTCGAAAAGTGATCCGTGATTCCGTATTTTGAGAAAATTCTCCATATTCTCGACACCTATGACAAGCGATGTGATAGGGGGAATAAAGGATTTCCAGTCTGCGATATACACAGCGCTTCCTTCCGGAGGGTTGATAATGAAAGTCTCATCATTCAGCATGCATTCTACACAATGAAATGTATTCACCAGAAACCCCGGAGACGATCGTTTTCCTATAGTCTTCGAATTTCCTGAAATGGAAGCCTGCATCGCACGGGAATTGTCATCGGAAATCATCGACTCCGCGGCATCGAGGTCGCTCAGAGCCTCATTGTATCGTGGCAGAACTCCCGCCAGTGCGTCGGCATTATGTGTACGCAGGCTTCGTCTGCTTCCATGGTATATTACATTCAACAAACCTTCAGCAACAAGTGGGTCGGCGAGTGACTTGGGTAGGTTGGAGTATGGTATGGATTCTCCCTGAAGTATTTGACGGAGGTTCCTGATAAGTCGTGGCGTCAGTTTCATAACATTTCCGATTGGCGAGTCGACAGGATTGGCTGGACTATAGTATTGGCCTTGTTGTCTTTCGAAAGCATATAGAGCCGTCTATAGGAAAGAGGACGGTGAGCCTTGGGCGAAGAGTTGACTATATATATGCCACGTTGATTGGCGAAGTTGAGAATGCCCTGAATATTCTCGTCGGCAAGGCGTCCGATTTCGTCCATCATGCAATGTATGCGGAAGTCGCCACCTTGCCCGGCGCGGTTCTTGAACACACTTATAAGGAGAATGTTTATAATGGCTTTTACAAGAATGTCCGTGCCTTCCGAGCCAATGGCTCTGAGATTCTCCACCCAGTCGGTTATATTGTCATTCTCCTGAATCCTGAATTTCAGTGAGAAGGTCTGTTCAAGTGGGAGCTTCTTCAAATCAGATGCGGACTGAAGTGCTGTAGCAAGTGATTTCAGATACTTTATTGATTCTTTGTTGATGTCATTGTGTTCATCTGAAGAGAATAGATTGATTTCTCCAAGCTCGTACTGATGAGCGTTCCAGAAGTCTGTTATATTCTGGAGCTGTGTTATGATGGGCATGCTGCTACGGTCAAGTCTCAGCTCGATCCTGCGGATGACCCCGGCGAAGGTTTTTGTCTCGAAGTCATGGTTGATGGCTTTCACGAGCCTGACAATCTCCGATTCCCGTCCTAAAAGGAAATTGAAATCCGAGGCGGCTCTCGACAGTATATCTCGGTATAGATTGCTTGTCACTTGTTGGAATTCGCTTATTTTGTTGTTGCTTACGAAGTCCTCCAAACTGTCGGCATAGCGGTGATAGTCGTCGAGTGTGTCGAACATGGTCGGGAATTTGAAGGTATTGTTTGCCGAGAATCGCCTGCGGAACTCGTTTGTGTCTTGCTTAAGCTGGTCTGACAGGCTATGGATATCTACAATAAGTCCCTGTATGGCTGAGATAATGGCAGAGCAATCCAATTCAGTATTTATAGGTCTGGCTTCATTGAACTCCTGCGGACATGTTTTGGATGCCGTGAACTCATCGGCTTTCTGTTTTGACTCCATTGCCAATCGGCACGACATACGTAGCGATGTTATTGATTTCTCCTCTTCCTGTCGTCTAAGATCAAGTTTATGCCTACGCTCCTCATATTTCTGTCTAAGTCTGCCTTCTTCATCCTCAAGTTTCTTCCGGTTGGCCTGCTTCTGCTGTACATGGTCGAGCAAATCCCGGCAGTCTTTACGGTATTCAGCGATTTTATCCCGCTCGCCGTCGATGATGTCAATTGCTTGCGAGATAGCAGCTATTTCTTCTTTTATCGCGTTGAGCATACGGATATCAACTCCGGATTTCATGAGTTCCGCTTCTTCATCTTTTTGAAGCTGTTTCAGTCTGATGTCATGCTCACTGGTGTATCTGCCGGACTCTTTATCGATGGTTTCAAGCGAATCATCTTTCTTCTTTATGTCGGTTTTTTCTTCAGTAGAGAATATCTTTCCGATTCTGCTCAGTTCTGCACCGCATATCTTGTCTTGGGTTTCCCGATCTTTTGAAAGACTATTTATCTGATACTGCAGATTGTTAATCTCTTTATCAACTGACATCAACAGATCTTCAAGACATTTTTTCTCTTCCGCTACTATTTTTTCAAGGCGCAGAGATTCTTCTTTAACCTGAGCCTTACTTACTTGTATCCTTCGGTTCAGGTTGTCGATTTCACTCTGAACAGTCTTTATCATGGCTCGGGCCTCCTTCCCTGACTCTTCGATTCTGTGTTCGGTTTCCTCCCGATGCTTAATGATGCTGTTTGCCAATATCTGGATTTCCTTCTTAATAGCGACGATGGCATCATTTATCATCGAGGGAGTCCGCACATCCTTTTCGATTGAATCGAGGTCAAGACTTATGCCGAAGATACTGTCATGGCAGTTGTCGGCAAGTGTGGGACTGAGGTTTTGTGAATAAAGCACATATTTTTCATCGACTATCTTGCCGATGGTTTTCTCCCAGCCTTCCACATTGTTGTCAAGCCATTCGCATAGCGAACCTTTCGATCTGTCAAGAAGCATCTGCTCCTGTTGCCGCTGAGATTCCAGCTGACGGATTTTACTTTCGATATCCTTGATATGTATCTGGGACTCGGCATTTATCTGATTGCATTTGAGTTCCTGTGCGTTTCTGAGGTTGTCAAGCCGCATTTCCTCCTTCTGTTTCGACTCAGCTAACCGATGGATTTTGCTTTCCGCCTCAGATATCTTTCGCCGACTCGCCTCCAGATCATCCATGCGGGGAGATGAGGCGGCAGTTTTTGCCCTCTGCTCCTTCAAGTCTGTCAGACGTTCCCGCAGGGAAAGTAAATTTTTATCGATTTCTGATATCAAGGTCTTGAATCTGTCGCGTACATCCGTTTCTTGTATGGATTTCCGTTTCGACCTTTCCATCTGCCGATCGCTGAAATCGCAGGTTATGTCACTTTTCTTTTTCTTCAGGCTGAGCATGTATTGCTCTTTGTCAAGATTGAGACGGTCGCGAAGCATCACGTATTTGTCGGAAATGGACTGTTGGCTGGATGTCAGTTGTCCGAGAATACGCTCTTTTTGTTCCTTTTGTAGTTTAAGACCGTCAAGAGTGGATGCGCGATTTATCATCTCTTCGATTCCGATACGCTGATATTCCTTCTTCAGTGCCGTGGCTTTTTTAAGATCATTGGAAAGCACAGCTATCCGACCTTCTACTGTCCTCCGTTCCTTATCATAGTCGTCGCTAAGTTTCTGTAGCTTTCCAGCTATTTCCTTTATTTCCGCATCCTTTTTCTCAATCTTTGTCTGTAGTACGGGAATATCCCGTTCCGCCTTTTTCATCGCGTAGATCAGCATGCCACACTGTTCGCGCAGAGAGAATTCGGAGGCTTTTATATCATGAGACATTCCAATAATCGTTTCTGCATCTTTGCAGGTCTCGACAATGCCGTGCCGGTTCTTTTCTGTCCATAAGGATATGTCTTTGAGTTCGTCGCTGAAATGAGTGAGTTTAGCTCGGAAGAAATTGAGGTCAACGGCTATTTCCTCATCCTCGTCGGTCACACTATTGATGATGAAGTCCTTGATGAATCCTGCATCAACGCGTTCATTGAGGAAAACGTTCTGGATTATACTTGGGATATTATGGTATTGCTGGCTTCTGAGCAGATAGTACTTCAGCAGGTCTTTGCTCATGTGGGCACTGCGGTTCCCGTACAGTATGTCAAGATACTGGGTGTATCTGTCAATAATTCCGCTGCAGTCTGTTCCGGAGCTTTGGATGCGTTGTCTGACGGTGACATGGTCTGAGGCGACCGCTCCAAGGCTGTCGATTATCCATTCTTTTGAGTAGGGGGCGTCTACGAAGCGAAACGCAGCTCTGTTGTGATGTCTGAAAAGGATGATTGAAAACGGTGGCTCTTTCTCCCCGCGCGAAACCTCGTAGATGATATATGAATAAGAGTCAGGGATATAGAAATCGTCAAATGCTTGCTGACCTTGCGTGCGGATGCCAAGTTTATCCTTACGGCAATTGTAGAAAAACAGCAATGCCCTTAGCAGGGTCGTCTTGCCGACACCCTGAGTCCCGGTGAAGTGCACATTTCCGTCCATAGCCACTTCGGCATATCTGATGTGTGCGCTGTTGATAAATATTATTTTACTCAGATTTCTCATCTTCCTCATTGAATGCTATAAGTTCAACCATATCTTCAAGATATCTGTATGCCGCGGTAACCTGATACCGTTGAGCCACATCGTCAAGCTGCTCTATAAACCCTTGGCGCGAAAGCTCTTCCATGAGACGGTCGCATATCTCATCGTTTTTCACCTTGTTTTCATAGAGAGATTTTGCCTTCTCGCGCAATTCGATGTCTGAATCAATCTTTATCATCAGATCGGCATGAATGAAAGTGAATCCGGGTCCCAAAGCCGGTTCCCAAGCCTTTAGGAAGTCAAGGATGTCGATCCAGTGTCCGAATCTTTTCAGTTTGTCCACTAAGGCGGTCTTGGATTCCCTGCGTGAGAAATAGAAAAAACCGGTGCCCTCCTCAAGAATGAATCCTATCTGTTCGAAATATTCCGAGTAGTCATCCTGATGGTCTTCAATGTCTAAGAAGATGTTGCGTGTGCTCTCATCAACACTGTCGGAAGAAATAAATCCTCCCCGGCTTAATCTGTCGAAAACCTGCTGTACATATTTCATGGCATATTGTAGATCAATGGGTAGTTAATGTTGCCGTCAGTCTGCCAGCCTTCAGTGATGAGAAGCCGCGAATGATGGTTGATTATTATCTCGGTGTAGAATTCCACTTTCTGTTCCAGCTCCTTGTGTCTCTTGTAGGGGTAGTTCTTCACGAAAGTATATAGGTCTTGCGATGAAGCAAAAAAGGCCTCGGCTATTCTGTCGGTATCGACGAAATCCTCAATCATGTAAGCAGGATTTAGTTCTTCGGCTTTCAGAGGAGTATGTGGTGTGGGATTGGGACTCTTTCGCCTGCATAACGCGCGACAAGCGGTAGAAATAGCCTCAAGACCGGTATCTGTGTTCCGCAGTAATGACAATGATGTCCTGGTGGTATAGTAAGGAGTGGTCTCAAGTAGCTGATGTGAACATCCATCAAGCATCCGGCACACTGTCGTGGTCTTTTCCCAAGTGAGTTGGTCTTTTAGATATTTAAGCCTCCTTATGCGCTTTACCTTTCTGTTGTGGGCGTCGATCTGGTGTAGATATTCGCGTATGGTATGCTGCAACTCGATTAGTGAGTGGAATATATCACGGAATTGTAGCCTTACATCAGTGGCAATCCGTGATATCCTTTGGTCCGGAGTCATGACTTCAAGGGTATCCTTGCGTTCTTCAAGCACACTTTCGGTCTGGCGGATAAGTGAAGATATGTTTTCAAGGGTGGCTTGATAATCCACGAGCTTCTGACGCTTTATCTCATAGTTGCGTTCCTGCCTGTATGTGTCATTGATGACTCGTTTAAGTTCTACTGTCTTGGTTGCAGTCTGAGTCGCGATGTTACGCAGTGTGCGAATTATCTTGTTGACATATTTCCTTTGCGAGTCAGGATTGGCTCGCTCCTTAAGATAGAAATCTATATTGTTTTTAAGTTGCCTTAGATTTTCTTCTACCGTAGAGCTTGTGATGTTCTCGTTCAGGCGCAGTACCTCCTCAAAAAAGTGTTGATAGGTCTCTTCCAGTTCGAGCATTTCGCCCTCCTGGCGCACGATACCGTAGTCTATGAGAAGATGGAGATTTCGCTCATTGTTGACAAACTCCATCGCGTCCTCATACCGGAAATCATACTTCTGTCGTGCCTGAAAAAGAGCATGCAGAAGTTTCCGCTCCGTATGCAGGCGACCGAGAAGTTCCGGTATATTGGAAAACGTTTTCATGTTAATTCGGGGGGGATATATTGTGACAACGATTATTAGTCCTTCAAACAGGCAAGAGGAATAACTTTTACGCCATCAGGCCGAGTATATGCCATTGGACCACCTGTTATTACCAGCAACAGTGTAGGCTCTTCCATTACAATCTGCTTTTCGCGCTCATTCATTTTCCTTACAAGATTTCGGATTTCAAGAAGATGCTCTGCGCCTTTGTCTATTTCAGCACCACCGAGCTTAAACTCAATCAGCGCATATCTGCCGTCATCGAGATGCAGGACTGCATCTGCTTCAAGATCATATCTGTCATGATAATACGATATGGCTCCAAAGCATGATTGGGAATACGCTCTAAGATCCCTCATTGCCATACACTCGAATATGAAACCGTAAGTCTTCAAATCCATCTGCAAACGTTCCGGAGAGAGGCCCAATGCCGCCACCGCGATGGAAGGATCTATAAAGCCTCTTTTCTTCCCTCGCCTGATTGCAGTGGCAGAACGTACGGCAGGTGACCATGAATCAATATCCTGAATGACAAATAGTTTTTCTAACGCTGATACATAACTGTCGAATGTTGGCTCTGTGCAGCTTTCTGTTGTAGCCACAACATCCTTTATCATTTTCTGTTTCTTCGCAAGAGTCGAGATGTTTCTTGCATAGGTGCGTAGAATCTCGCGTGCGAGTTTTTCATTGCGAGCAACGCCGTCGACAGTGGATATATCCGTAGCGCATACACTTTGAACATAATTCTTGGCCACCAACAGCTTTCCTCTTGTTGTTGGAAGAGATAGCGACGCTGGCCAACCGCCCCTGCAGGATGCGAAAATCAATTGCTTTATACTGAGACATGACATCTTGCCGTCAATCTCAAGTTCGGGATTGTCGAACAGTTCCATGAGAGAGATTTCGCCTGTGGATTCATCGGATTCCCAAAGGCTCATAGGAGCCATCCTTATCCTTGCAATCCTGCCGGTTCCGGTGTGTAATATATTTGACTTGTCTACAGAATTCGATCCTGTAAGGATAAACTGCCCTACCTTCTGTCTCTCATCCACTACACTTCTTACGGCATCCCACAATGTAGGAGCATCCTGCCACTCATCTATAAGTCGTGGAGTGGCACCTTCCAAAAGAAGAGACGGCTTGGTAGCAGCTGTGGCAAGATAACCGTCACGGGTGTCGGGCAGTTGAAGTTTAAGCTCACTATTGGCCTGTTGTTCTGCGGTTGTTGTTTTGCCGCACCATTTAGGACCTTCTATGAGTACCGCACCAAACGCTTCGAGGTGTTCACGCAGTGTAGTATCTGCAATGCGAGGTAAATATGGCATTTCTTTACTGACATTTGTTTCTGCAAAGATAGTGAGAATTTCTTTATTGTCAAAGTGTAATTTTGATTTTTGCGACAAGGTACTTTTGATTTTTGTGGTAATATGTTTATGTTTTTTGCGGTAATTCATTTTTGATTTTTGTGATATGTGTTCATTGCCCTACCCATTTGTTTGTCCACGCCGAGTATGTTTGTCCATTCGATTTTACGCCGTCAGACCGTGAAATATGCTTGTCCATATTATACTACATATTTTATAACTGATTGATTTACATAGTATGTATGACTTTTCAACGAGGATGAATACTAAGCAATAAGATTTACACAAACATCTAATAATCAATGGCTAAGAAGTGAATAGTTTTCTTGGCCATTGCTGTTTTATCCCGTTTTACCCCATAGTTTTCTTGGCCAAGAATATTTGTTTTCTTGGCTAAATTCCACTACCTTTGTAGAGGTTTGTGAGTATCACGATAAACCGCAATTTTAACCTCTAAAACCTCTCCATTATGGGCAGACCAAAAAGATTATATCCATTAGGACAATACAGGCTCCGTATTCGCAGAGAAATAGACCCCAGCAAGAAGTATCTAATAGAATTGGAGTACACATGGTGAAAATCCGCATTTCGTAAGGGCGTGGAAAACCCAGTCTGACCTCCGGTTCTGCTTATTACCTTACAGGCAATACAGAGCTCAATACGACCATCTTTCCTCCATCTGTAGAAGTGCCAATATACCGTCTTCCATTTTGAAAAGTCCTGGGTCAACATTCGCCATTGGCAGCCACTGACCAGAAGATAGATGACGGCCAAAGATTAGCCACAGGTGAAGTCTGCACCATAGTGAACCCGCACTCGGAAAAGTAGTCAAAAACGGTCATTACGCAAAATTAGCCTCCCCAAACCGCCGATATGTCGCAAATTCTGATTAACTTTGAAATCTGAAAACATACCCTCACACTGCGTATGGGAAAAAACGAACAAAAAAAGACATCGTTGCTTAGCCGCCACCCGGTGTTGGCCAACTTGGTCATAATATTGGCAGTGGCAGTGATCGGCATACTCATTGTCTATTTCTCCATAGCCATCTTCACTCGCCACGGCCAGACACGCACAGTGCCGGGCGTAGAAAACACGTCATATACCGAAGCCATCCAACGCCTGCACGATGCAGGCCTGCGCTACGAAATCCGCGACTCATTGTATCGCGACGACGTAAAACCCGGATACGTGATTGAGCAGTTCCCGAAAAGGAACTCCACCGTGAAACCGGGGCGCAAGGTCTTCCTTTACATAAACGCCGTCTCACCCAAACAAGTGGTAATCGATGATGACAACCATCCACGCGAATACGCACTTTCCGGAAGCTCTGAGCGAAGCGGACTCGCACGCCTTGAAGAACTGGGATTCAAAAAAGTGAGGGTGGTGCACGTGTTGGGCACAAACGACATGGTGATACGCGTTCTCGCCAATGGGATGCCCGTACACAAGACACAGAAAGTGCCGGTGAACGCCTCCGTCGTGCTCGAGGTCTCGGACGGACGACTTACAAATCTCCGCGACTCGCTGACAAACCTCGAAAACTCCTTCATACCCGGATATTCCACTGATACGGAGACTCCGCAATATGAAGAAGAGGATCCTGCCTATCAAGAACCTTCCGCTCCGACCTACATAGAGCCGGAAGAAAACTCCGAAGAGGAAAACGAATACCTGGAATAGAAAGGATGATGGCTGAATGGGAATCTGACATAGAGCTGCCCGAAGAAGAAACAGTCCTGACCGACGACGGACGCGAACTTTTCGAGCACTTCCGCTTCGAAGCCGACAAAGGACAGCAGCTGTTGCGGGTTGACAAGTTCCTCGTCGAAAGGATGCAACGCACATCCCGCAACAGGATACAACAGGCTGCCGACGCAGGATGCATCCTCGTCAACGGTTCGCCGGTAAAATCGTCCTACAAGGTCAAGCCAGCGGATGTCATAAGCATCGTTATGGACCGTCCGCGCTATGAAAACGAAATCATAGCCGAGGACATACCGCTCGACATAGTCTATGAAGACGAAGACCTGCTCGTGGTCAACAAGCCCGCAGGACTTGTCGTGCATCCTGGACACGGAAATTACCACGGCACACTTGTCAACGCCCTCGCATGGCATTTCAAAGACAATCCAGACTATGACGTTTCCGACCCGAGGCTCGGACTCGTACACCGCATAGACAAGGACACGTCCGGGCTGCTTGTGGTGGCCAAGACCCCAGATGCCAAGACGTTTCTCGGCAACCAATTCTTCCATAAGACCACACGCCGCGAATACTTGGCCCTCGTGTGGGGGGATTTTCAGGAAGACGCGGGCACCATTACAGGAAACATCGCGCGCAATCCTCGCAACAAACTCCAGATGGCGGTGTTTGAAGACCCGGAAATCGGGAAGCATGCCGTAACCCATTATGAGGTAATCGAACGCTTCGGATTCGTGTCAATGGTGAAATGCGTCCTCGAGACCGGACGCACCCACCAGATAAGGGTACACATGCTGCACAAGGGACATCCCCTCTTCAACGACGCTCGCTACGGGGGGGACGCAATACTCAAAGGCAACACATCTTCAAGCTACCGTCGGTTCATCGAAAACTGCTTCACCGCCTGTCCGAGACAGGCCCTGCATGCGCGCACCCTCGGCTTCAGGCACCCTCGTACCGGCGAAGAAATGGACTTCGAAGCCCCCGTCCCTGATGACATGTCGCTGCTGTTCGACCGTTGGCGCCGCTTCATCTGCACATCCGGCTGACCAGCGCAATCCTCCTGCCTTCAATCGGCCAGCAACAACAGCCACCCTCTTCTGCCGCCAAAACCCTATCACAGCTTCCTGTTGAGGGAAGGGGGGATCCACCCCTGTTTAACCGATGCTGTTTTTGCCGCCACAACATTTATTGTTAACTTTGCAGAAGATGAAACATTCAAGACTATACCGCCTTTTCACCATATGCACACTGACGGTCATATCGGCATTGGCCTTTTCAGCCCACGCGCAGAAAGGAAGCCGATACGACTCTTTGCGCAAACTCAGTTCCAGGCAACTCGTGGAGCGCGGGGAAAAGCTGCTCCAGCGTCCTGATGCAACGGATTCAATACTCGCATGCTTTTCAATAGCCTCAGCCAGATATTCGGCAGACATGCCGAGGGAAGAGCAGATGACGTGCGTCCGTGCAGACCTCGGCAAATGGGCTGTATACTTTTCCCGGCTGTTTGACTATCCGAAAGCCTACGAAGCACTCCAGCATGCATTGGAGATATGCGAACGCAACGGGTTCGACAAATCAAAAGTGGAGACATCAATCGGCGGAATACTGCAGATGATGGCCGAACAAAGCGGCAACACGGAGCTTTACAGGCAAGCCAACGAGTACTATGCATCAGGATTCCGACATTCCTTCGACAACGGCAATCCGGACACTGCAGACAAGGCTTTCATCAACATTCTCTCGATAGCCAACCACACGGGCGACACCTCCACCGCAGAATCGCTTTGGCCCGATTTCCAGAAAATGCCCTGCACCGACAAAGACCACCGACGCAGGTTTGCAAAAACGTTCTATAACGCACTTCTTTCCCCTACATACGGACAAGGGGCGCAGATGATTCTGCAAGCGACCGACAAAATACCGGAAACATACGACATTTTCCGGCTCAAATACATCGGCTTCAACACTGCGGCGCGCCTTCTGCTCAAAAGCGGCAACCTTCAAGAGGCGGAAAAGATAACCGACAAGGCTCGCAAATATGCGAAAAGGTACGGGTTGCGCGATGCAGAAATGGAATCGACCCTTATGCTTTCCGAGATACTGAAGCGACTCGGACACAACGAGAGAAGCCATAGGACTTATGACGAATACCTTAGAATAAAGGAACAGATGCTCGGAAGCAAACAGATCCAACGGCTTGACGAACTGCGCTTTCTTTCCGACATACGAAAATCCGAGGAACAAGTGGCCCGCATGGCCGAGAACCGCCGCCGCCAGAACCTGATAATATTCTTCCTTCTCGCCCTGACACTCATGGCCGGTGCCCTGCTGTGGGTGTTCTTCTCGAAAAACTCGAAACTCAAGAAGACATACGAATCTCTTTACCGGCAGTTCCAGACCAATCTGGCAGTGGAGGAGCGAGAACGCAACCTCCGCAAACAGCTCCAGCAACAACTCGAAAACAGCCGACAGGAACAGGATGAGGTGCAAGCCAACCAATCACCAGACACTCCGCAACAGAGCGAGTCCGAATCCGACACACAACGCACTTCGGCAAAATACCAGTCGTCAAGACTCGGAGAGGAAGAAAAGCAACGAATCCTGGCAAAACTCCAGGATCTTGTGACCATGCCGGAAGTGGTATGCTCAGCCGACTGTTCTGTGAGCCGTATGGCCGAAATGGCCGGATGCCACCACAAATACCTTTCGCAGATCGTCAATGAAGTGTACGGATGCAATTTCAATTCCTTCATAAACGAATACCGGATAAAGGAGGCGTCAAGGCGGATGGCCGCCGGAGGAGAGTGGGAACGCTACACCATTGAGGCGATAGCAAACAGCGTAGGCTTCAAATCACGCACCACATTCATCTCGCTATTCAAGCAATTCACCGGAATGACGCCTTCTGAATACAAACGCCGCACAAACTGAAAAAGCGCGTTTTCAGACCTAAATATGCCGTAAAGACGGCAAAAACGGCCAATATTGCACGGCATTCCGAATATTGAACACCGAAAAACGCGGTTGCTTTGCGGTTTGGACAATAAATTTATACCTTTGCACCATCAACTTATCTACGAACAAACATCCAAAGGCAGACACATAGGTATGCCGACATTCACCATTGAATTTGCAATTATACGCAACGCCTAACATCCGAAATCATCATTAGTGTTCGAATATCATTTTTTGCCGCTGAGAAGCGGTGTTAAGATATAGGTTGGAAAATTAGAGGGCCGCTCCGGAACACCGGGCGGCCTTTTTTGTCGGTTGCATGACGGCAGGGCGAATCAGAACACGTAGCCGAATCCGATGCCGGCAAACGCACCGCCCGTATCATTCATAAAGGAGTATTTCGCCTGGACGGTCATCTTCAGCTGTGAAGTGAAATAGACATCGAAGCCGGCACCGACATCCAAGCCTCCGCGGCTCGTGGAGTCATCGTTCCTGTGGCTCCAGTTGTTGAACGTGATGCCCGCGAGCGGATACAGCTTGAAGCCCCGCGCCACCCTGAAAGGGAAATGCATGTCTACGCTCGCCGCGAAACCCGATTTGCCGTCGTTGCGGAATATGTAGCCCACTTCAGGAGCGATACGCACATGCTCGGCAAATGAATACTGGAAATACACATCTACATACCCGCTTGTGTTGTAGGAAGCGAACCCGCCGGCTATTCCGAGCGTCTTCTCCCCTTTCTGGGCATAAGCCGGAAATGCAGACGCCAACACGCCCGCAATAGCCACGATCATGACTGTGATTTTTCTGACCATCCTTTTCTGTTCTATCTTTGTTTCTGTAATTTCTGTCTTTGTTCCGCAATCCGGGCATAACGCTCCGTCGGCGGTCTCTGTTAGTAACGAAATATATCTGAAAACATTGAACGGGGATGAAATGTTTTTCGTAATTTTGCATCATCAACCACAATCGTGAATTGCGATGAATGAATCAAGATACCTGCGTGTGGCTGCCGGAGTGCCACGCGTTTATATAGCGGACACAAAAGCGAATGCCTCGGCAATAGCAAACCTCATCGGCGAATGTTCAGAAAAAGGCGTAAACCTTCTGGTTACTCCTGAATTGGGCATAACGGCCTACACGTGTGCCGACCTGTTTCGCGAGCGGCTGCTGCTCGAATGCGCTGAAAAAGCCTGCGAAGAGGTGGCACGTTCCACGCAGGGGACAGGCGTTACGGTAGCCTTCGGGGCACCGCTCCGATGCGCCGGAAAGCTCTTCAACTGTGCCGTAGTGGCCTCCGGAGGCGAGATAAGAGGAGTCGTGCCAAAGACCCATCTGCCGTCATACAACGAATTTTACGAACGGCGATGGTTCGCGGCGGCAACCGACATCCCTGCCTCCTGCCGTTCGATAACTATTTGCGGCAACGAATACCCGTTCGGCACCGACCTCTTGTTCTCGGTCGGAGGAGTCGCCGTGAGCGTGGAGATATGCGAAGACCTGTGGGTACCCGTGTCTCCGGGATGCCGCGCCGCCAAGTCCGGGGCTCTCGTTACGCTCAATCTCTCGGCAAGCCCTGAGACGATAAGCAAGCATGAGTATCTGCAAAGCCTCATCAAGGGGCAAAGCGCTCGTTGCCGGGGAATATACGCCTACGCATCGGCAGGAGCCGGAGAATCATCGACCGACCTTGTGTTTTCGGGCAATGCCATAATCGCCGAGGACGGACGCATACTGGCCTCCGAAAAGAGGTTCTCGCGCAGACAGCTTCTCTCCATGGCCGACACAGACTTTGAGCGGCTTATGGACGACCGCAGATATATGCAGACGTTTTCCGAAAACGAAGAGGGCGCACATCCATACAGGACAATCCTATGCGCACATACCGTGATGCCCGACGTAAGCGACTGTCTCATACGCACCATAGATCCGACTCCATTCGTACCTTCCGACTCGGAAGGACGCGCATCCCGTTGCGACGAAATATCTTCCATACAGGCCGCAGGACTCGTACAACGCCTTGAAGCCACCGGATGCAGACATCTCACCGTAGGCATATCCGGGGGGCTTGACTCCACGCTCGCACTGCTCGTGGCCGTAAAGGCTTTCGACATCCTCGGACTCGACCGCAAAGGGATAACGGGCATAACAATGCCCGGCTTCGGAACCACCGGACGCACACACGGCAACGCCACCGAAATAATGCGGCTGCTCGGAGTCTCGGCTATGGAGATACCAATCAACAAGGCGGTGGAACAACACTTCTCCGACATAGGGCATGACCCCGGCATACGCGATGTAACATACGAGAACTCACAGGCACGCGAGCGCACACAAATACTTATGGACCATGCCAACCAGACCGGAGGGATGGTGCTCGGCACCGGCGATCTGTCTGAACTCGCGCTCGGATGGTGCACTTATAACGGCGACCAGATTTCCATGTATGGCGTAAACTCATCTGTGCCAAAGACATTGGTGAGATATCTTGTGGAACGGTTCGCGGAGGAGACCGACAATCTCCAGCTCCGCGCCGCGCTCCTCGACATAGCCGACACCCCGATAAGCCCGGAACTGATACCGGCAGACTCCGACGGCAACATCGCCCAGAAGACAGAAGACCTCGTAGGCCCCTACGAGCTGCATGACTTCTTCCTTTACCACACGCTCCGCTCATCGTTCAGGCCGCGCAAAGTATATTTCCTCGCCCTCAAAGCCTTTGACGGACGTTATGCCCCAGACACCATAAAGCATTGGCTAAGGACATTCTACCGCCGATTCTTCAATCAGCAGTTCAAACGTTCATGTATGCCCGACGGCCCCAAAGTGGGAAGCGTATGTCTCTCGCCGCGAGGAGACTGGCGCATGCCTTCCGACGCTTCCTCGCGCCTATGGCTCGAAGAAGTCGATGGCATCGGTTGATTTTTGTTTGGACACGAACGGAATTTTTGTTAATTTTGGGTTCAGAATGGACACAAAGGCAATCGACAACGGCAACATCGGATCAACCCTGTCATTCGAGGCGGACATACGCAATGCCGTCGAGACTATGAGGCGGGGAGGCATAATCCTTTACCCCACCGACACTGTCTGGGGCATAGGATGCGATGCGTCCGATCCTGACGCAGTGGCCAAGATATATGCCCTGAAACGGAGAGACGACTCCAAATCCATGCTTTCGCTCGTGGATTCCGTCGCCATGCTCGAACGTACGGTTGACGACATTCCCGAAGCAGCATACCAGCTTATAGAAGCAGCCGTAGACCCCATGACAATAATATACGACCACCCGGCAAGACTTGCCCATAACCTTCTCGCCCCTGACGGATCCGCAGGAGTGAGAATCACGACGGAGCGTTTCTCCAAAGAACTGTGCCGCCGTATGCGCAGACCGGTGGTATCCACTTCGGCCAACATAAGCGGGATGCCTCCGGCAACCGACTTCGACTCAGTAGCCGACACGATAAAGGCCGGGGTGGACTATATCGTGGCTTTCGGGCATGGACTCGGAAAGGACTCACGTCCCTCTTCAGTGATAAAAATCAGCGACGGCGGAGTTTTTAAGATTTTGAGATAGCGTGGCGACAGTCAAGACACAGAGATTTAAATATGTATTGACCGACTTCCTGACGGCCAACGCCGCCTTTTTCGCCTTCGACGTGTACAGATACCTGAATTTTGACAGAATCGCATCCGACAACGTGTTCAGGTTCCTCTCCGAAACGAAGATGGTTGCCGAGCAATGCGTGATTCCGGCCATCCTTCTCGGACTTTACTGGCTGTCAGGATATTACAACCAGCCATTCAAGAAATCCCGCCTTCAGGAATTCTTCACCACGTTCTTTTCAGCACTCATCGCAATGCTCCTCATCTATCTCGCATTGCTCACCAACGACCAAAGCCTGATAGTCAGCACCAACTATATGATGATGGCCGTGCTGTTCGGGGTGCTGTTCATGTTCACATACATCGGACGGCTCACCATCACTTCACTGACAATCAAGAACCTGCGCAAAAGACACTGGAGACAGCCATCGATAATCATAGGCTCGTCGGAGGAAGGGCTTGAGATGGCCAGCAGGCTGTCAGACCCTCGCATCAACATCGGATACGACATAATAGGATTCGTGCCCATCGACAACGAGACCTCCGCAAAAGTCCTGCCGGCACCCGTCATATCGCTTGAGGAGCTTCCGGAGAAAGTGGAGAAACTTGGGGTCAAACAGATTTTCATAGCTCCCGAAAAGATGGATGACAGAAAAATCCTGTCTCTCGTGACGCAGCTCTATCCCCTCGACACTTCAATCAGAATCGCGCCGGACACGCTTGACTACGTTACCTCTTCGATACATCTCCAGGACATCTACGCCGAACCGTTCGTAGACCTCACCAGCCCTAAAGTGAGCGAAGCGAGCAAAAACATCAAAAGGCTCATAGACGTGGTGTTTTCTGTCGCCGCACTGACACTGCTTGCAATTCCGGCAATAGTCATATCCGTCCTTGTGAAGCGCAGCTCCCCGGGCCCGGTGTTTTACAGACAGGAACGGATAGGATACCGCCAACGCCCTTTCAACATACTGAAGTTCCGCACAATGCGCACCGACGCGGAAGCCTCCGGCCCGCAGCTCACCGGCGAGAACGATTCCCGCATCACCGGAATCGGACGCACATTGCGCAAATACCGCCTCGACGAGCTGCCACAGTTCTGGAACGTCCTGCGCGGCGACATGTCAATTGTAGGCCCACGACCCGAACGGGCTTTCTTCATAAGCCAGATAGTGGAGAAAGCCCCCTATTACACTCTCGTGCATCAGGTGCGTCCGGGAATCACCTCATGGGGAATGGTGAAGTTCGGCTATGCGTCCACGGTAGACGAGATGGTGGCCCGCACACGCTTCGACCTCATCTATCTCTCCAACATGTCGATTGCAGTAGATTTCAAAATAATGATATATACAATCCGCACCGTGCTCACAGGCAAGGGGAAATAGGTTTCGTAGAATGGCATACAAGGAACACCACAACAGTCTGACGCGGCTATGGTTCAAAGTAGTCCTATGGCGCGAGAAGCACGTCAAGGAACGCACGTTCGTAATCGTGCTCGCTCTTGTCGTAGGCATTGTATGCGGTCTGGCCGCCCAATTGCTCAAATTCCTCATCCATGCCATCTCCGGGCTGCTGACGACCCACTTGTCTGCCACATCGGCCAACTGGCTCTATCTTGTGCTTCCCATGGCCGGCATACTCCTAACAGTGGTCTTCGTCAGGTATGTGGTCAAGGACAACATATCACACGGGGTAACGCGCGTGCTTTATGCCATATCCCAGCGCAAATCAAGGCTGAAACGCCACAATATGTATGCCTCGCTCGTATCCTCTTCAATCACAATCGGCTTCGGCGGCTCGGTAGGAGCCGAAGGCCCGATAGTCTTCACCGGGGCGGCCATAAGCTCAAACCTCGGGCAGGCGTTCCGTCTGTCTCCCAAGATTCTGATGATACTCGTGGGATGCGGGGCGGCCGCAGGCATAGCCGGGATATTCCGCGCCCCCATAGCCGGAATGCTCTTCACGCTTGAAGTGCTGATGATAGACCTCACAGGAACCACCATCATGCCGCTCCTGCTTTCATCCATAGCCGGTGCCACGGTGGCATATGTGATGGAGGGATACAGCGCGGAATTCTTCTTCGTGCAAAGCGAACCGTTCCTGACACGCAAAATCCCGTACACGATTCTCCTCGGTGTCTTCACCGGACTCGTCTCCCTCTACTTCACCCTCGTCATGACGCGGATGGAGTCGCTTTTCGGCAAAATGAAACAGACCTGGATGAAAGTGCTGGCCGGAGGCTCGCTCCTCGCGCTTCTGATATTCCTGTTTCCTCCGCTTTTCGGCGAAGGCTACGACGCAATCAACAATCTTCTCAACGGCGACACGTCATCAATCGTGAACGGAACGCTTTTCTACGTAGACCGGCACGAGACATGGTTTCTGGTGCTTTTCGTGGCCTGCGTAGTCCTGATGAAAGCCTTCGCCACAAGCGCGACAAACGGAGCCGGAGGAGTCGGAGGCACGTTTGCCCCCTCGCTCTTCGTAGGCGCGATGGCCGGATTCCTTTTCGCCTTCTGCTTCAACATGTTCTGGCCCGAGACCGGAATCTCCAACAAGAATTTCGCCCTGCTCGGCATGGCCGGTGTGATGAGCGGGGTCATGCATGCCCCTCTGATGTCAATCTTCCTCACGGCTGAGATGACCGGAGGCTATGACCTGTTCCTTCCCCTCCTAATCGTCTCTACGCTTGCCTACATGACCGTACGCATATTCCAGCCATACAGCATCTACACTATGCGTCTGGCCCGCAAAGGGGAGCTTTTCACACATGAAAAGGACAAAGCCGTCCTTTCGCTGCTAAAAGTGGACAACGTGATTGAGCGGGACTTCAAGACGGTGATGCCGGAAATGAACCTCAAAGAGGTGGTTGACATAATAGCCACGTCAAAGCGCAACCTGTTCCCGGTGGTGGATGCGGCCGGAAATTTCAAAGGCGTGGTGCTGCTTGACGACATACGCAACATAATGTTCCGTCCAGACCTCTACAAGAAAATGCACGTGAGCCGGTTCATGTCCACACCGCCGGCCCGCATAGACCTCGAAACGCCTATGGAAGAGGTTATGAAGATTTTCGACAGAACCCATGCCTGGAACCTTCCGGTAGTGGACGGAGACAGATATGTGGGATTCGTGAGCAAGTCGAAGATATTCAGTTCATACCGCGCCCTGCTGCGGCATTATACCGATGACTGACACAAAAGAATGGATAAGAAAGACCTCAAGATAGTTTTCCTCGGAACCCCGGAATTTGCAGTCTGCTCGTTGAGCCGCCTGCTCGACGAGGGGTTCCGCATAGAAGCGGTGGTAACGGCTCCTGACAAACCCGCAGGACGCGGCCACAAGATGCTCCAGAGCGACGTCAAGAAGTTCGCCTTGGAGCGTGGACTTCCGATTCTGCAGCCGCGAAACCTCAAAGACCCGGAATTCATCGAAAGCCTGAAGGCAATCGATGCCGACCTCTTCATCGTAATAGCTTTCCGTATGCTGCCGGAAGCCGTGTGGCAGATGCCGCGCCTCGGATGTTTCAACCTGCACGCGTCGCTGCTGCCGCGATATCGCGGAGCCGCGCCGATCAACCGCGCGGTGATGAACGGCGACACGGAGACAGGAGTAACCACGTTCTTCCTCAAGCACGAAATCGACACCGGCGACATAATACGCCAGGAAAGAATAACAATCGGACCGGACGAGAATGTCGGTTCAGTCCATGACCGCCTGATGACGCTCGGAGCGGAAATGACATGCAAGACAGTAGCCGAAATATGCGAAGGTTCCTTACAGACCCATCCGCAGCCTGAAGGCGACTTCATAGCCGCTCCAAAGATATTCCGGCCCGACTGCGAGATAAACTGGAATGCCGGAAGCCGACGCATACACGACCATATCCGCGGACTCTCCCCCTATCCGGCCGCACGCACCACCCTCGTGTCCACCGACGGCAAACAAACGGAAGCCAAGGTTTTCGAGACTAAGATGCTTGAAGACGGCTTCGGCGAAGGCGTTCCGGGGAAAATCATCCCGGACAAACGCCGCCTGCTGGTCAGGACTGCCGACGGAGCATTGGAAATCATATCCCTACAGCCTGCAGGGAAAAAACGAATGGACGCATCCGCGTTCCTGCTCGGATATTCACCCGCAAGATGCGAAAAGTCCGTGTTGTGAATCAATGATTACGGACAAGTCTTCATGCAACATCCTGGCCGAAGTAATGTCGGCACACGGAGTCCGGGATGCGGTCGTGTCTCCCGGCTCGCGCAACGCCCCGCTGATTCTCGCTTTCGACTCCCGCAAGGAGATTAAGCTGACCGTTGTGGCCGACGAGCGGTCGGCGGCCTTCATCGCCCTCGGAATGGCACAGGCATCACGGAGACCCGTAGCACTGGTCTGCACATCCGGATCCGCACTGCTCAACCATGCCCCGGCCGTGGCCGAGGCATATTACCAAGGCGTGCCGTTAATTGTCGTATCCGCCGACCGACCAGAACAATGGATAGATCAGGACGACTCCCAGACGATAAGGCAGTTCGAGGCCTTGGGCAATTTCGTGAAGCGTTCCTACGACATACCCGACTGCATAATGCCTGATGACGAACATCTTTGGTTTGCCAACCGCATTGCCAACGATGCCTGCATCACTGCCACCGCCGGAAAGCCCGGCCCGGTGCACATAAACGTACAGCTCCACGCACCGCTGACTCGCCCCGGGACACAGTTGCCGGTCCAACGGATAGTGGAATCCGTCGGAGGGGAAGACATAATATCGCGCGAGGAGGCAAAACGCCTTGCAGAAGAGGCGTTTGACAAACGAATACTCGTCGTGGCCGGATTCATGCCGCCCGACTCGAGGCTGTCCAAGGCAATGACGGCATTCGCATCGCTGCCCAACGTCTTCATCCTGCATGAGACGCTTGCCAACCTGCACATAAATGCCGGATGCACCGCCGTCGATACGGTAGTAGGCAGTCTGGACACAAATGAAAAGGAACTTCTCAGACCCGACATTGTAATAACTTTCGGAGGCGCGCTCGTAAGCCGTTTCGTAAAGCAGTATCTCCGCGAGTATCCACCACGCAACGGGCATTGGGCCGTAGGCCACGGCAACACGGTAGTTGACTGTTTCAAGTCCCTTACGCTCCGTGTGGACACGTCTGCCTCCGGATTCTTCCGCCGCCTCGGCGGAGCCCTTAGGTCGATGAATCCGGAAAGCGATTATCGGGACAGATGGGCCTTTGCGGCACGCGGCGCAATGGACAGCCACGACCGTTATCTCGCCGACATCCCATGGAGCGACATGAAGGCGTTGCAAATCGTTTTCGACCGTCTCCCGTCAGGCATCAACCTGCAGCTTTCCAACGGCACCCCTGTACGCTATGCCCAGCTTCTGCAAAAAAAGCCTCCGCATGCGGTCTTCTGCAACCGCGGGGTCTCAGGAATCGACGGCTGCACCTCGACTGCCGCAGGGGCTTCGACGGCATACCGAGGGTTGACGCTGCTAATCAGCGGAGACCTGTCTTTTTCCTACGACATTTCGGCCCTCGCATTCAGGGAATTGCCGTCTTCGCTCAGAATAATCGTGATGAACAATTCCGGAGGTGCAATCTTCCGGTTCGTCGGCACCACGGCCTCACTGCCCCATGATACACGTGAACGCTATTTCTGCGCCAACCCGAAGCTCGACCTGCAGAAAATCGCCGACGCCTTCGGCTTCGGCCATATGACCGCCGAGAACACCAATGACATGGAAAAAGCCATGAAATGGCTTTTAGGAGACTCCGACAGACCTTTGATTCTTGAAATCAGGACATCGCCCGAAGACTCCGCCGAAGCACTTAACAGATATTTCAAACGCAAATAACACGAATACGATAATGATAACCTGGAAACCCATCAAAGAATACACCGACATTCTTTTTGAGCAATTCGAAGGAATAGCAAAGATAACAATCAACCGTCCACGAGTCTACAACGCGTTCCGGCCCCAGACCAACGCGGAAATGCTCGATGCGGTCGGTATCTGCCGCGAACGCAACGACATAGGTGTAGTGGTGCTCACCGGAGCCGGAGACAAAGCGTTCTGCTCCGGCGGCGACCAGAACGTGAAAGGCACGGGCGGCTACATCGACGAAAACGGCGTGCCCCGCCTCAACGTGCTTGACCTGCACAAGGCCATACGGTCGCTCCCCAAGCCCGTAATCGCAATGGTCAACGGTTACTCAATCGGAGGCGGGAATGTGCTTCAGGTGGTCTGCGACCTCTCCATAGCCTCCGAAAACGCACGATTCGGGCAGACCGGCCCCAAAGTGGGCAGTTTCGATGCCGGTTTCGGCTCTTCTTATCTCGCCCGCTGCGTAGGACAGAAGAAAGCACGCGAAATCTGGTTCCTCTGCAAGCAATACACCGCTCAGGAAGCCCTCGAAATGGGGATGGTGAACGCGGTGGTGCCATTCGACAAACTTGAAGAGACCACTGTAGAATGGTGCCGCACCATCCTGAAACGCTCCCCTATGGCGATACGCATGATCAAACGTGCGCTCAACGCTGAACTTGACGGCCAGCATGGCCTGATGGAATTTGCAGGCGACACGACACTTATGTATTATCTTATGGCTGAAGCGCAGGAAGGCAAAAACGCATTCCTCGAGAAGCGCGACCCCGACTTCGAGCAGTTCCCTAAATTCCCCTGATTACAATATCACGGCATTTTCACGTCCGTTCCGGCCTTTCACTCGTTGCACAGGCCGCTATGCGCCTCGTTCCAAGGCTCGGAAACCACTGTAAAAACCAGAATAAAACACAAACACTCTAAACCCATAAATGCGCTTAGCTTTCGCTCCATACACACTGCATTTCCGCAACCCTGCCGGGACTTCCCGTGGAGTGCTGCTCGAAAAACCCACCTACCTGATCAAAGTATTCGATGAAGGCTCTCCGGAACATTACGGACTCGGCGAAGCCCCGGTTTTTCCGGGGCTTTCGCCAGAGGCCGACAGCCGATATGAATACAAACTCGTAGAGCTTCTCGCAAATGTGGCTCTTGGACGGCCCACCGACCTTTCCAGACATTCATCCATACAATTCGGCTTAGAACAATCTTTGCTTGACTTCTCGCTCGGATGCAGCGGTCTTTATTATCCGTCTGCATTCACCGCAGGAGACAAAACCATCGAAATCAACGGCCTTGTCTGGATGGGATCGCTCGAGGAGATGACCTCACGGATCGAAGAGAAGGTGAACGCCGGATTCCGGTGCATCAAACTCAAAATAGGCGCACTCGACTGGGCGCAAGAGGAGGGAATGATTTCGGCAGTGCGCCGGAGGTTCTCTCCCGAGGAGCTTGAAATACGGGTTGACGCCAACGGAGGTTTTCCGATGGATTCCGCATTGCCGAGACTGAAATGGCTCGCCGATATGGGAATACATTCCATCGAGCAGCCGATTCCTGCCGGAAACCGCGAACTTATGGCATTCCTCTGCTCCACTTCCCCTCTACCGATAGCACTCGATGAAGAACTCATAGGGATATCCGCGACTGAAGATAAAATCAGAATCCTCGACAAAATAAAACCGGCTTACATCATACTCAAGCCTGCCCTCTGCGGTGGTTTTTCAGGTGCATCCGAATGGATAGACCTCGCAGTGGAGCGCGGCATAGGCTGGTGGATCACGTCATCACTCGAATCCAACGTAGGTCTGAATGCTCTTGCCCAGTTCACTGCGTCGCTCAACACTGCAATACCGCAAGGACTCGGAACGGGCAATCTCTTCACCGACAATTTCCCGTCGCCCCTGAGCCTTGACTCCGACCGTCTTGCCTATAACCCCGAAACTGTAATCGACCGCTCAGTATTCGACAATCTGGAATGGCGCGAATGACGGAAAACCCTGTACTGCAACAAGATTCCGCCTTTGAAAGAAGCATTGTCTGGGATGTAGCCCTCCAATGGGCTACTTCTGACGTGCTCTATGCCCACACTTCCGGCTCGACGGGAAGTCCGAAACATATCCGCCTCCCGATGGAAACCGTGAAGAAAAGCGCATGGCGCACCATACGCTTTTTCGGCCTAAATGAAAACTCGCACCTGCATAGCTGCGTATCAGCCCGCTTCATAGGCGGAAAGATGATGGTGGCCAGGGCCATGGAACTCGGTTGCCGATTCTCGTTTGAAATTCCTTCAAACAGGCCTCGACTGGCCGATGCCGGCCGCCTCGACCTCCTTGCCGTGGTGCCGTCGATGATGTGGGACATTGCAGCACGGCACAAGTCCGGCACAAGTCCTGAAATCCGCAACATAATCGTAGGGGGCGCGCCGATTCCCGACAGTCTTCGGAAAACAATCGTGGAAAGTGGCCTCAACGCCTACGAAACCTACGGAATGACGGAGACCGCCTCACACATAGCCTTACGAAGAATAAACAAAGAAGAGATTCCGTTCACGGTTTTGGAAGGTATCGAAATCTCGACTGACGGACGAGGATGCCTTGTGATAAAGCAAGACGAATGTGAGCCGCTGACAACCAACGACATCGCAGAAATCATCTCAGACCGCGAATTCCGTATTCTCGGACGGGCAGACAACGTAATAATCACGGGTGGCCGCAAAGTTCATCCGGAAGACATAGAAAAACGCATCGGACAAACAGTCTCCCGGTTCATACCGGGAGACTTCATAATCACTTCACGCCTTTCACAGAAATGGGGTGAAGAAGTAATCCTCCAAGTCAACAATACACCTCCGTCGCCTGCCCTTGTCGCCGGATTCAATCCTGTTCCGGCCCAGTTGTCCGAAGCATTGGCCTATATACTCGCCCCTCACGAACGTCCCCATGCCATACTGGCAGCACCGATTGTCTACACTCCTACCGGAAAGCCCATCCGGCACAGCAATCGAGACTCAGACTTGCCTGCGGGATTTACGTCCGACGAGCGAATCCAGTGATATCCGTCCTGGGCCGGATATGAACATGATGACAAACACGATAAGATAGCTTACCGGCAGTTCGCGTTGCCCCCAAGGAGCACCGCCAAGCACCACAAAAGCGGCCACGCACATAGTGAACACCACCGGAATCAACGAAAGCCTGAACAGGAAGCCAGTGATTACACCGAGCGAACACAGGAACTCGGCAAAAATGGCAAGTTGAAGGGATATTCGGCTTCCCAGACCTATAGGATCAGGGAAAGTGGACGACAATGTGCCGTAGTCCATTATCTTCTGTATTCCGTGAACCAGCAAAAAGGTGCCGAAAACCACCCTTAATGCCAACAGAATCCAATCGGAAGAGCGCGGGGAACATGGCCCGCTTGGAAAAACGATGTTACGTAACATGTGTTTCATAGCAGTATAAAAGATTTGTCAATGATACAAACGCATAACAAACCCATATGCCAGCAGGTTCAACGCTCCGGTTCGCCTACCATCCCCACACGGCCGATGTCATCTTGGCTGTGTTTACTTCAGACAAGGTTCGTCATTACCCTTGATGAGATATATGACTGAAGCGGCAATAGCAGCTACCAACGCAAACAGATTCCACCATAAACGGTCGGACTTTACGGCACAGACAATCAGGAAATAGATGGCATATATTACTGAAACATCGGAAAGCCATCCGCATACCGGTATGGAGGACGGCTTACGTATCCAGAACCACAACGCATATCCCACCGCAAATGCAAACACCAACCCGCATACAATCAGCGAATAAGGGTAAATGTCCCATAGTGCATCCCAGTCGGCGATAAGCAAAGACAGGAACAACCATACCATCAGCATATTCAACACCGAGCTATTGTAAAACATCGCGAGTCTCGGATGATGCAGCTTCAAAGAGTTCTGCGGTCTTTTTGTTTCTTTCATACGTCTTCTACAATTTTGGTATCACTGTTTTTCATTACATTCGCAGCATATGCCGTCCTTATGCAAAGTTAGTGTTTTTTCTCGTAACCAAACATCCGTTGACGAAAAAACTACAAAGCCTATAGAAACTAAGAGTGTGTTTGAATTTAAGAGGCTGTTTAAAAATGCTTGTTAACGCAGAGCCGGAAGATTTGTGATGGATTTATCCCTGCAGCGAAGGAGCATAGCGGGCTATGGGACTGAGCCGAAGGGATA
>ERZ777011.1348-NODE-1348-length-26452-cov-3.162708_pt1 | contig 26452 bp, 32 predicted proteins | sample MGYA00374964_ERZ777011 | MGnify/ENA primary metagenome ERZ777011 (study PRJEB29310, sample SAMD00008975) | mouse gut metagenome | study: EMG produced TPA metagenomics assembly of the Metagenome analysis of fecal microbiota from mouse which was promoted... | reverse complement strand
CTTTGGATAGTTTTTTTATGCAGACTCTTTCCGGCACTTCAAACGCTTTTAACCGCTGAAGATACCCCGATTGGTCAAAATTGTCATAATATTCCTGATACAGCACTCCGCAGTCCAGGGAATTTAATTTTTCAGGGAAAGGATTCTCATTTAAGACGAAAGCCAGATTCTTTTTGTAGGAAACAATATCCTTTATGGGAGTCCCCTGAAAAAAAATCCTCTCCTGCTCCTCTTTTTGGCAAATGCCAAGAAGCGCCTGTACCAGCGTAGATTTCCCCACGCCGTTTCGCCCCATAATTCCTAATATATACCCCTTGGGCAGTTCAAAATCAACACTGTCTAACGTGAATCCCTTTCTCTTTAACGTTAAGTTCCGGCATTTCAGTAAAATTTCATTTTCCTGTAACATTTGCATCCCTCTTTTTATATACAGTATACACACACATGCACAGTATGTCAACAAAAATATTACATCTGCATGGTAATCTGAAAAATCGTTCCCTTACGCTTTCTTTTTGCTAAAATCGTCCCCCCCTGCTCCTCTATAATCTGTCTTGTAAGGTAAAGCCCTACCCCGGCTCCCTCTTTTACCATTTCTAAAGCCTTTTCCCCCCGGTAAAACCTGTGGAAAATCTTATGGAGTTGTAGCCGCTCAAAATTTTTGTCAAAGATTTTCAAAATAAATGTCAAAAACTTTCGGGAAATATTTCCCGATTTTACTCACAGAAAAAGGGGCAGTGATTTTATCACTGTCCCTTTCCTGTCTTCCGGTTCCCATGCTCTTCGATTACCAAGTGCTTTCCCGTTTTCGGTACCTTGTCTGGAATATACTCTATCAGTTCTTCAACAGAGCAGTCTAACACCTCACATATCCGGTCTATATGCTCTACTTTCAAACTAACAACAATTTCATGGTACCATTCATTGATGGCGTTCCGCCTTATTCCGGTCAGCTCTGACAATCTTTTCTGCGTCATACGCCGTTCCCCAAGAAGCTTTGATAGATGTATTCTTATCATAATAATGCCCCTTGGGAGCAATAATATCATAATTCGATTTTTAAGAGTGGCTTTTGAGCATTTATATTGTTTTTTGGTATTTTTGTATCACTTTTCGATATTAGTAGTTCTTGATTATCAGTTCCTTGTACTTAGGCTTCCTTTCTTTCATCACCAAATTATGCAATCTCTCCACTTCAATGATATGGTAACCTCTGTACAGCTCCCTTATATACTCACAATCGTTATATGACAATACAAATTTGCCCTTAATCACATCCAATGCCTCTTTTAGCCTCACATGGTCTTCCGGCATAAATCTGTCCGGATAGTATTTCTCCGTTTCATAATATGGTGGGTCAAGATAAAATAACGCATCATTTTTGTCATAATTTTTGAGAATTTTTTGGAAGTCAAGGTTCTCAATAACGACCTTATTCAGCCGCTTGGAAACTTGAATGAGGTATTCCTTGGCTTTTTCCATATCCCGTGGACGCAATCCAAAAGACCGCACATCCGCACCAAAGCTCTCCTTTATCAAGATAAAAAATCTTGCTGCTCTTTGTATATCAGTCATACCTCTTGTTTCAATCTGCTCCCTTGCATCATAAAACTGTTCCCTTGATATTAGTATGTATTGCAGCTCATTTTGAACAGCATCAGGGTGGTATTTGATACACCGGAACAAATTTACAAGGTTTCCATTGACATCATTATACACTTCCATCTTGGCGTGACTATCTGAAGAGAACAGAACCCATCCAGCTCCTCCAAACACTTCAATATAACGCCCATATGTTCCCGGTTCAGGAAATTGTTCTACAATCTTACTTCTAAGTGCTTTTTTACCGCCAATCCAAGTCATAAAGCTATCCATAATTACATTCCTTCTTTCATAATAATTTGGGCATTATTTATGATAAGGAATAATCATGAATTACTTATCAAACTGCCTGCTCTTCTGCCATGATACCATCTTCCTTGCACTTGGCAAGCTCTTCCTCAAGGGCTCCAATCTCATCCCTCACAAGCTGCCTCTGTCTGTGGAGCTCCTGAAGGTCATAGGGCGGCTCCATTCCAAGGGTAGAATACTCAATACACTTGGCAATCTTCCAGTCCCCAATCTCTGACTCCTGACAGGAGAGCTTGGTCTTCAGGTCTCTTATTTTCTGCTCTATCTCATTTCTGCTCATTTCTGTGTCCTCCTTCAATAAATGGATGGATGAAAAGCTCATCAAAGAGCTTGTCCATATTTTTGAGAATGGTGTAGGAATCATAATGCTGCACACCACCCCTCCATGAGGCATAGGAGCATCTCACGTCTGCAAAGGATACCTTCCCTTCATCCAAAAGCCTCCGGAGCCTTTTCAGCTTCCTCCTCTGCCTGACAACAGAGTCCTTGCTGATACGTTCAATCACCTTGCCTGTTTCTGTCAAACTGTATTTTATTTTAAGGAATGTGAAGCCATGGGACAGCTTGATTATCTGTGTTTTTTTAGGATTGATAAACAACCCATACTCATCACATATCCCTCTGATGTCGTTCAGGAGCCCCTTCAGGAACTCCTTGCTTTCATGGATGATATAGATGTCATCCATATACCGTCCGTAGTATTTCATTCCTCTCACAATCTTGCAGTAGTTGTCTATCCTTGTGGGATAATATACGCCGGATATTTGAGATATTTGGCTTCCAATGCCTACGGACTTCTTCATGTACTTTTCGCCTGTCAGCTCTGCCTTGTCAATTTTAGCGTGTTCCAGTGCGTTGTACAGGGTATTCATGCTGTCAGCATACTCTTCCTCTGACATGTAGGAAACATCCACCCGGAATGTGTCTATGAGCTTCTCAATAAAGCCCATGGTCTCCTTATCGCCAATCTTTTTCCGCATCTCCTTTATCAGCCCCTCATGTGGGATGTTGTCAAAGAATTTGCTGAAATCAATCAGCAGCACATACCCTTCATTGGTCTTGTGCTTCCTGTAGAACTTATGGAGGTGGGTGCTCATCCGCTTTCTCGCAAAGTGGATACCCTTCCCTTCCATGGATGCCCCATTGTCATATGTGAGGTACTTGGACAGCTCCGGGACAAGCACATTGTCACAGACCGACCTCTGCACCACCCTGTCAGAGATGTGCATGGACTTGATATGGCGGATATGACCCCTTTCATTCAGGTCAAACTCATAGAAGTCCTTCTGCTCATAGCTTCCATCCTTCAGCTCCTTTTGTGTCTGGTTGACATTCCTCAAAAGGTTGGCTTCATACCTCTGTACTGACTCCTTCCACGCTGTCCCCTTCTTTGACTTGTTAAAAGCGTCAATCAGGGAATTGGCATCATATACAGACTCCATATTTTTCATAGAGTTTCACCTCGTTCCTAGCACCACCTGACGTATCAGGGTGCATCAAGATGTTGCCCACCTCCCCTCTATGCAAAAGATGGGCTTCTTTACCTTTCGGAAGGACAAGCTTTCCTTTCCTGTATCATATGTCGGCTCGTAGCCTACACTTAGCATATATACACGAAATCGGGCGGACACCACCATCCCCAGCGGCGGCGTTATTATTACTATTACCGTTATTGTTACAATTAGCAAACGCCGCCGCAGACACCACAGCACTCAACGGGATGCTGTTTCACTTGATACAAAGCTTGCCCCGGATAATTATACTTGTTTTTTCGTATTTTGGGAAGTCCCTTCAGCCTTTTTTGCCTCGGTCTCCTTGATTTTCTTCAGTATTCTGTTGTCACTCTTCCGCCATCCCTTCAGGAGGGCTATCTCCTTCTCAATCATGTCCACATACCTCATGTACTTCTGTGCATCCACCGGGATAATGGATATGATGTACTGCATCTCCTGAAGGAGCTGCTCACAGTTTCCTATGGCATGGTTTTGGAAATTCCTCCGGTCATAAAATTCACTTTCGCATACTGGATATATGGTGTTCGCCTGTGTAATGTTCATTACCATGTTGTGCATTATGTTCATCATGCTGCTCCGCATCTTGTCTATGAGCCATGCCGGATATTCCTCAATAACTTTTGCAGTCATTTCATACTTTGCAATTATTTCCCGGAACTTTTTCTCATCCTCCGGCTCCATGCCCTGCACACCATACAGTGCCTTGATGCTCCGCACTTTGTCCTTGATGCCAAAGTCCCGGAGCAACAACAGGGTTATCTCCTTCCGGAGCATTATGGCATTATGGTAAAATTCCATACTCGACACGCTTCGCTTGTTTTTCAGTACGCTCAACCTTTTTCCTCCCTCCGGTCATCTGCCCCCATATAGGGGGCAGATTTAAGATTACCCGATACAGGAATACGGGCGGACTCCACCATCCCCGGCGGCGGCGACACCACTACTAGAACCGTCAGCGCTACACCCAGCAAACGCCGCCGCAGACACCACAGCACTCAACCATTGCCACATCCTGCTTCCGTTATGTCCAAGCCCTGCTACCTTCAGGTGGGGAGCTAACCGGAACAATGGGAACTGGATATTGGCATTGCCTGTGTCATAAAATGAGGAACTAAGCACCGTGGAACCGTATATCTGTATCTCACTCATCAGCCTAAGAAGGCAATCCTTCCACTCCCAAGAACTTGCATAGCCTATCTGCCCTGCCCCTGCATTAGAATTGCCCGTTGTAGATACTGCTGTTGTGAGCAGCTCTCTGTGACTAATTATATGATTATTCAGGGCTTTTTGCAAGGCTGCTGCATAAACCGGGAGCACCGTTGTGTGCATCTTGGAGCCTGCATATCCGCCTGTGGTCACACTTGTGTCATTCATCTTGGCAGGGGTCTTGAAGCAGTCCTTGGGGATTATCACAGCATGGTGCTTCGTAAAGGCTGTATCCCCGTTATTCCAAAAAATATCAAAGCCTGCCAGTAACATCCTGACCGTCTCCGTCCCTCCGAACTCTGTTGTTATGCTCACATCAAAATAGTCACCCACATACAGGTCTTCAAAAGTGCCGGGCTTGATACGGTCACATATCTCATCTATTGTGTACACGTTGGTCAGGTCTTTTCCCCGGTAGATGGAATTGTGGAAGCCTGCATTGTCCACAAAAACATTTTTCATCTGTTCATGCAGGAACTTGTCATTGTCAAGGAGTTGCTGATGCCTCCGGTTCCACTCATCACAGTGTGCCGGGGTTGTCCGCTCCATTGCCTGCATCTCAAGGACAAGCTCCGGGTTAGCTGCTGCTGTTAAATTTGCCATTTTCCTCTGCCTCCTTAATAGTTGTCTTCAATGGTGAATGTCACCTCTGTCTCATCCTTGCCTTTTGCAAGGAAGTTTGAGAATGCCACCACATCACCATCCTCATCAATCAGTGCCATCTCGCTGATGAACGTGCCCACAAGCTCATTCTCCTCAAGCTTGATGGTGTACTCATAGGATGTGTCGGAAGTCTTGGCTGATGAGGTGTAGGGTTTCCTTACCACCTCGCTCTTCAGCCCCATGTTCTCCGCAAGCGGCACAATCACGGTGCCATCCGCATTGACTCCCCCGGAGCCAAGTGCAATGTGCGTTATCTTTGCAATGCTCCCGGTTGTGTGGCTCGCTTCAGCCATCTTCTTCCTTCTGATTTTCGTTATTACGCTTTTTGTTGCCATTCTACAACACCTCCGTTTTCTGCCAAGCATCTATTGTCTTGGAACCGTCAAGGCTCCATGTCCCGTCAAGGAAGATGAGGTTATGCTCTCCATGCCATATGACCCTGTACTCCCTTGTATATCCTACACCAAAGCGGTATTCCTGCTTGGTGGTGTATTCCCTCCTCTGTGCATCCATGAGCCGGGAGCCATTCAGCTTCCAAAGCCCGTTGAGCTTCAGATAGTCAAAGTAATGTATGACCATCCTGTACCGCTCCAATACGTTCCTGATGCTGTATGCCCCATTGCAGGGCTGCATCCGGTACCTCTGCTGCTTCAGGAGCAGCTCCTCCTCATGCTGATGGCGGAAAGCTGTGCCCCACCTCATTCCTCTTGGGGACAGCTCCGCATCCACTGTATGGCTTCCGTCCGTCACCCATGAGCCATCCGTCTTCAGATAGTCAAAATAGTGCATCCTGAAGCTGTATGCCGCCTTCAGGAGGGCATCCTCCACCATAAGGCAGGCGTAATTATACGCCATGGCTGCAAGCCCGGCTTCATGGAGCCCATAGGGGCTCTCATACCGGTATCCTATCCGGGTGCCTATGGGAGACCGCTGTGCATCCAGTACATGGCTCCCGTCCAGTGTCCACATGCCATCCGTCTTCAGGTAATTAAAATAATAAAGGTATTTCTTATACAGCACAGCAAGGAAGCTAGAGCTGTATATCTCCCGGATGCTCAAATTGTACCGGAAAAAGTAATTGTCCTTTGCCCCCACCTCTTTCCACTTCCTGACGGTCTTCCGCATGATGTCAAAACTGATTGGATGCTCCTCATCCGCATCCATCACAATGACTATGTAGAACTCCGCCCATCTGTTCTCAAGGGTGTCTGACTCCAATGTCCGGCTCCCGTCAAGGAGCCAGCTTCCGTCAAGCGTGAAGTGGACAAAGCCTGTCAGCTCGTTTGCCCTCACAAGAACCGGGGAGGCATAGCCAAGGGTCTTCACTGCAAGCAGAACCCCTTCATTGGTGCCCCCAAGCTTGCACAGCTCATCATACATGGCTATCCTTGAGCGGTAGTTCTCCGGGTGCTCCCCCTCATACCGGGTCAGCCTCCTGTCCGCCCCATGCACCGGGAGCATCTCATGGCTGCATGTGGCAACCATTCCTTCATCCCTTGCCCGGAGGATGTCCTCCTTCGCTTCGTCAAACCTCCTGCCGAACACCCGGCAGAGGGTGTACCACTTATTCAGGGCTTTCTTCAGCTTTTTCAGGGGAGTTGTGAGCAGATACCACATGTATTCAATGAAATTTTCTATCATGGCGGCATCACTCCTTCCCCCTTGTGCTCTGTGCCACGTTCCGGACAGCCACCGTGATGTCCCCTGCCATGATGACCTTATCCTGTTCAAGCACCATGTCCTCCGATGGCTGCAAGATGTCCGTCTTCCTGTAGTTGTCAATCTTGGTGCTAAGTGCTTGGATGATGCTGTCCCTGTACAGGGTATTCATCTCCCCCCGTGTCAGTGCCATCATATCCTCAATGAGCTTTTCTGCCTGTGCATCCACGCCATCCGTTGCCGCATCCTCCGCAAGGTACACCACAAGCTCAAACGCCTGCCTCACTACCTCACTGGACTTCACAAGGTAGTCCTCATAGTTTCCCTTGAGCGGCTCAATGGCATCCCCGACCTTCCGGATGAGCTCCGGGGATGCTTCCCCGGCTGCCCCCGTGACAATCACGTCCACGGTGCCCTGCCCCCTTGGGTGCTGTGCATCTATCCGGGCATCCAGTACGCCGGGGACAGACTTTGCAGCGTTCCGGAGCTTCTCTTCTATGGTTCTTGTTGCCAGTTCCGCCCATGAGCTCATGCACCTGTCCCGGAGGTCTTCAAGGTCTTCCTCCTCGGCTCCCTCTTCAAAGAGCCAGTCCTCCTCATTCGTCACATAGTCCATACCGTCAAGGTGTATCATGGATATGGTTATCCTTCCCAATGCTATGTTGTAATAGGTTCCGGGTGCCTCTGCCTCCACAAGCACCCTGCCTACAGGCTCCCCGGCATCAATGACCGTGTTCTCACAGCAGTAGAACTTCAGCTCCTTGCCCCCGGCATCCGGCTCCGTCTTGAAACAATGCCCCTTCGTCACCTGAAGGGCATTGTTGTACTCATTCCGGTATATGGTCACATATCCCTTTGCCGCCTTTGCCTCCTTCTGCTGCTTGGAATAGTCGGCTGCCTTAATCTTCAGCCAGTCACCTTCAGCATGTTTGATGAAGCAGCTATTGACTATGACACGGGCAAGCTCCTTCAGCTCTATGTATATGGTCACTAACATGCGGCAAAGGTGGTAGAAGATGCCGCCCTTTTTGAAGTTCGTTATGGGGAAGCCTTCGTCCTCAAGCTCTCCCTGCACCTTTTCCATCTCCTCATCCTCATCCGGAATAGGGATAATCTTTTCCATGATGCTCTCATCTATCATTCCACAATCACCTCCACGCCATTGCTCTCAATGTCAATGCTGTACTCCTTGCTGCTGTCATTCTTTCGGAAGGCTACCCTGACATGGTATAAGTGACCATCAAAGTCCACCGCTGTCTGTATGCTCCCGGCATCAATATAGTCCCTCTTGGACAGTTTGGAACGGATACGCTGCTGTATTTCCATCTGTGTGAAGTCATCATATTCCCCCTGCATGAAGTCAAGCAGGCTCCACCCATAGCTTGCATCCCCCTCCTCGTCCTCATAGAAGAGCTCGCCCTCTTCCGTCACCGCCTCATTCCTGATGTCTTGCAGCCAACACTCATCATCCGACACAAGGGATGTATCCCCGTTCCCGTCTGACAAAGGCTGACCATTCTCATCAAGCATGATGTCAATGTCATTTGCACCTGTTATCTGCATCAGAAGCACCTCCCTATGATGTAGGGCTTGCACTCTCCATACATGAGGACTATCGCCACGGTCTCATCCTTCAGGACGGGTATGTCCGTTGCCACCTTCGGTACTTCCGGGAAGCGGCTGTCCGGCTGCCTGTTTTTGTCAAGTATTTTGAGCGTTGCCTCATACAGCTCCTCCCCTTTCTTTTTCACCGCTACAACCTTTGCATACAGGCAGGGAGGGTACTGCATGTGCGGATAATTCTCTTTTATCTGATTGCCAAGCTCCTGCTTCACAAACATCTTCATCATGTCAGACATCCTTCTCACCTCCTGCAAAATAAATGTACATGTGTACCGCCCCGGTATCGTCACTCCTCACTATGGTCTTCTCCACTGTCACAATGCCGCTGTACTTGCTGTGCTGCACCTCAACCTCTTGGCTGTGGTGTATCCAGGGGATGGCAATGGTCTCCGCCTCCCACAGGTCTCCGTATTTGTTCAGGGACAGGATGGTCTCCCCCTCCTCAAGGACATATATCTCTTCCTGCTCCTCCTTGGTTCCCCAATAGAACACCTTCCTTTGGAAGAAGAACGGGTTTTTGATGCCCCATGAGCTGTTGACCTCTGCTATGGTGTTGATGCCGCTCTTCCTGTCAATGACAAACAGGGCTTTCTTCCCATAATGCTCATCAGGCAGCACATAGTCCTCAATCCCTGCACAGGTCAGCACATACCGGATGACATCCTGCGGCTCACAGTCTACAAAGGATGCCTTGATGGTCACTCTGTCAAGCTTCATCATGTCATCTTTTATCATTATCTCCTTCCAGTAGTCCGTGTCACCGCATCTGACATATCCCTCAATCAGGCTGTCAAAGTCATCCTCATATCCAAGCTCCACGCTTGCCTCATCCATGTCCTTGAACTTCAGGACTCCCTGAAGCTGTGGGGAAAGCTCCACCCGGCACCAGTCCATGTGTGACTCCTTGCTTGAGAAACACTCAACCTCTATCCCTTCAGTCACCTCATAGTCTCCTACTGTCACCCGGAACTCCGGGGATATTAGCTTCTTGACCCCCAAGCCAGTCACCTCCCTACTTCACAATCCTTTTTGCTGTCTTCTTAGCCTTGAGCGTGTTCCGGCTGTCCTTTGCCGGGCTCTTGCTCTTCAGCTTCTTGCTTTTTGTCTTCTTGCTGCTCTTTTTCTTTGTTTTCTTCTTGCTCTTTTTCTTTTTGACCTTTATCCCGGCTATATCAGGAGCCCACAGCTCCAAGGAGGCTATCCGTTTACTCTCTGATATGACCTTCTTGGAGGTAAGGTTCTTGAAATATACGCTCGATATGCCACGGGCTGCACAGTCCTCATTGACGATAGGGAGCAGCTTGGGCTTGTCCTGACCATACGCCTTGAAGAGCCTCTGCATCTCCGTGAGCTGTTCCAGTGTTGTAGCCTTTTTGCTGTCCTCAAGCAGTATGTCTATCATCACCTTGGCATTTTCATAGCCTACAGGCTGTGACTTCTTAAACCTTCCCTTCTCGTCCTGTGCCACATACACGCTTCCTGCCTCCTGCACTTCCACGCTTGTGACCTGACCTTTCAGGTATACGCCGCCAAGCTTCACCACCTTGTCCTGTACATACAGCATACCGCCTCACCTCCTATGTTGCTGCCGGGGAGGGGCTGTCCGTCCGGTTCTGTGCATCCTTCAGCTCGTCTATCAGCTTGTACAGCAGCGGCAAGTCCTTAATCTTGCTGATGTCCACTGTGAAGCTTATCTGATGGATGGTTGTGCCGCCTTCCCTGCCCCATCTCTCGGTTGTGTGTGTTTCCTTGGTTATCTTGCTGCTTTCCTTTTCCTTGCGTACTGATGCAGCTTTTGATGTCAGGGCACTTGTGATGTTCGCCCCGGTCTGCTGTACGCTGTCACCGCTTTCCTCATTCTCTCCTTTGACCACGCCCCTGACAATCTCGGTCATCTGCTTCCACAGTTCCGACAATGGCAGAACTGCTTCAGCCCCGGCTTCTCCGCCTCCTAAAAGGTTCCCACCCAAGGCTCCAAAGATGGTTGCCCCGTTCAGGATGCCCCCGTCCCTGTACCACTGGATGGAGAACTTAGGCAGTGAACCCTTCCCGGCAATGCCAAAGGGTGCCTCGCCGCCGCTCACGCTGATGTGTGGCAGCTTCAATTCCGGGAGCTTCCATGAGAAGTTGAAGACTCCCTTTATCCGTTCAATCGCACCGGATACTACCGACCTTGCCGCCTCAAGCTTGGAGGTGAAGGCTGACTTGATGCCTTCCAATACGTTTGATACCGTGTCCTTCGCCGCCTGTATCTTGGATGCAATGGTGGAACGGATGCTCTCAAGCCTTCCGCCTGTCAATGCGTTGATGGCGGAATATGCCGCACTGAAGGTACCCTGTACCCCCGTCATGGTGGCGGATACAATGCCCTTGATGCCGCCGCCACTCGCCTGATATGCTGCCTGCATGTTGGAGAGCTGTGTGCTTGCAAAATTCTTCGCCGCTGACATTCCGCTTGATACTGCGTTTGCCACCCCGGACATCTTCTCACTGAATTTGTTCTTGATGTCCGTGAGCTTGCCCCCGGTCAGGTTATCAATGAATGTGAAGCCTGCTGTATAATATCCCTTGACTCCTTCTATTGCTGCCGCCGCCACGCCCTTGATGCCGCCGCCATGCTCCTCATAGGCTGCCTTCATGTTCCCAAGCTTTTCCTTCACGGTGTCGGAGGCTGCTCCCAAGATGTTCCCAAAGAAGCCCTTCACTGCCTCAAGCCCGTTTTTGATGGTGTCCTTCATCTTGGTTATGGTCTCGCTTGCATCTATCCCTATTGCAGACAGGGCACCGCCCACCACGTCCAAAAATCCGGAGGCAAAGCCGCCAAGGAAGGACAGGATAGCATCAAAGCAGTTGAAAAAGAAGTCCTTCAGGTTCCCGACTGCTGCGGATGCAAAGTCAAGTGCCCCGGAAAAATCGCCCTTGAACAGGGCAACCACCATGTTCACCACGTTGGTGACAAAGCTGACCAAACTGGACAGGGCATTGGTCAGCGGTGTCAGGGCTGCTATAATTCCCTGAATGGTTCCAATGAACTGCCCTATCACGGAGGTCAGGACTGCACCCAAGACAACGCCTAGCACCTCTAGTATCGGCTGCACCGCCTGATACAGCTCCTTGAACTTCTGACCTAGATTTTGTAGGGCAGGCTGTAAAGTCTGCCATGCCTGCATGAAGGAGGACTTTACCTGTTCAAACAGTCCCTTCCAAAAATTGCGGAAGGCTTCTGACTTGTTCCATAGGACAACAAAGGCGGCTACAAGTGCTACTATCCCGACTATCACCCATGTGATGGGGGATGCAAGAAAAGCTGTGTTCATCCCCAATACAGCGGTCTTCACAAGACCTATGGCGTTCTTTGCCGACAGGAAGAGCTTTCCAAGGCTGCCCACCACGCCCATCACGCTCCCTGCAATCGCAAGGAACACGCCAAGCTTCAGGGCTATGTTCATTATGCTCTGCACCGTTTCCTGATTGTTGCTTATCCACTCGGAGCCCTTCCTTATCAGTCCGCTCACCTTGTCCATGGTGTTGTTGATTGCCGGGAGGAGACCGTTGCCAAGCTCCTCCACATTGTTGTGTATCTGCTGCTTCAGCACTTGGAACTTCTGCTCCGGCGTGTTGTTGATGGCTTCCGCCATCTCCTCCGTCACGGAGATGCCGCTCTTCATGCTTCCCTGCAAGTCCTGTATCCCGGAGTCCAGTGTCTCCACATTGTTGTACAACAGGTCAATAAGGGCTACCGCCTCATCCGTTCCAAAGGCTTCCTTCAGCTCCCTCTTCTCTACCGCATCTATGGTGTCCCCATATTTGCTCTTCAGCTCCGTCAGTATCTCCGGCATGGAGAGGAGCTGGTTGTTGGTGTCAAGGAAGGTCAGCCCAAGCTTCTCTCCGGCACTGGATGCCTGATTGAGGAATGACTTGTACTTCGTTGCCGCTTCAGAGCCGGACATTGTGGTCTGAAGCTGTCCCATGATGGCAAGCTGCTCCTCAAGTGGGACATTGGCATTTGTCGCTGTGGCTCCAAGTGCTGATATGGCACTCGCCATCTCGGAGCCGGATGTCTTATAGTTCTTAACCGCTGTAGCTATCCCGGCAGAGAACATCTCACCAAACTCAAGGTCTGACATATCATCATAAAAGCCTTTATAGATACCGTACCCTGTAGCGAACAGTGAGCCCATCTCCTCCGTTGTCGATTTTGTGGCTTTTCCCGTCAGGGCTGCCAGTTGCGTGAACTGTGCCACGCCTTCATCCGTTAGGGATGCTATTCCTGATTTTATGTCATAGGATGCCGTTATGAAGTCGGACTTGCTTGTGCCTGCCCATGTGTCAGAGAAGCTCTTTGCCGCATCCTCCACCGCTTTCAGGTCTTTCACCCCAAGGGATGAGAGCTCCCCTAGTGCGTTCTGCGTGTCAAAGGTGGATGTGACTGTCTTCATGCAGAGCCCGGTGATGCCTGCCCCAATCCCTGCCATTGCCGCTCCTGCCTTCTGCATGGTTCCAAAGGCGGAATTGAGCCTGTTGACAACGCCTGACACGTTATCCCCGACTCCTCCCATCTGACCGGACAGGTTATCTACCAAGTTCAGGATGACAGACAATTTGTATACAGACTCCATGCCCATGCAGCCACCTCCCTGTTGCTTTTTTCCTGATTTGTGGTATACTTATCTTCAGAGGTTCATAGAGGTGTGCTCAAGTCCCACAGTTTCCGGCTGTGGGGCTTGTTTTATTCGTCTCCAAAATTGTCCGCTATCCCTTTTGCTACCCCTGCCTCAATGTCCTCAATCCTCATCTCCCTTGCACAGTCCGCTTGACCATACAGGGAAAAGAACTCATCAAAGGTCAGGTCTTCAAAGCTTTCCGGAAGCAGTTCCTTGGGAAGGTAGGTGTATATGACCATCTTCCCATAGCCCACAAAGCTGCTCTTGAACTGCTCCTTGGCATCCTCTACAGCTTTTTTACGGATGTAGTGTCCGCAAGCCCAAGCATACGGAGCAGCTTGTCCGCAAGGCTGATAGTGATTGCCGGGTATTCCTCCACGGTCTTCTTGAGCTCATCCCTCTGCTCCTCAATGATGTTGTCAAAGACAAAGCTCTTGGATGCCTTTGTCACGGAGTTGGAGATGGTCTTCACATAGCGGTCATAGGATGCAGGCTTCGGCTTCCTGAACAGGTAGGAGAACTCCTCCTCCGTGTCATCATCCACCTGTACTGTTGTTGTCATCGTGTAGATTTTCTCATCCGTCCCGGAATACTTTTTCACCAGGCTCTCCACATCCTCCTTCTTTGCCGCTTCGTTCTCTTTTCCTGCTCTGATGAGCTCCTGTTCTCTTGCTTCGTTCATGGTAATACCTCCATTTTTGTCATTTATTCTGTTATCAGTTACGCATCAAGACCGTTGATTTTGATGCCGCCCATTGCGATACCGTCAAGGTCTACCTTCATGGACTTGTCTCCCTGTGCCGCCTTGAAGCTACGCTTGGACAGCACAATGTTGGTCAGGACATCCGTACAGGTTGCCGCCCCTTCATCCGCATAGTTCACAACAATCTTCGGGATGACATACCTGTAAAAGTTCCTGATGCCTTTGGACTGGATGACCCTGCACATCTCATTGAAGTCCTCACGGAGCAGGGACAGCTTGACGGAGTTCTTCTGGTTCCCGGTTCCGTATCCCCTGATTTTTCCGCCCTTTCCATAGATAGGCTCGCTCTCCTGCTCATCATCATAGGAGATTTCCGTGGGCTCCATGTTCTCCATGCCGGAAGCTGTGATTGTCACGCTTGACCAGTCATACACTTTTCCATTGATTAGCTGCTTATTCGCCATGTCTCTCTACCTCCTTCCTAAGATGCTGTATAGGGGTTCTCCACTGCAAAGGTCAGGTTCATCTCCCTCACATGCCCCATGGGTACATAAGTTATCCGGATGTCAAGGCTCTCATCCACAAGAATGTTGAGGTTCTCCGTGTCGATTGCCACGGAGCCGGAGCTGATAATCTTGTCCCGGATGGCATCCTCCACAGGGGTGTTGAGCTGCTCCTGGATGTTGGTGATGCTCGTCTCAATGTCTCCGGGGTCAATCTCCACCTGAAGCTCATTGAGAGCCTCCGCCCTGACCGCCCTCACAAGCCTGTTGGATACCCGGACATCTTCAGCATAGGCATAGTCGCTTCCATCCGGTGACATCATGTTTGCAGAGGTCACATAGAAGTCCTCCTTGCCAATGTACTGCCGGATGGTCACGAACTTTGCCGCATCCAGTGCCTCAATATAGTCCTCAATCCCTTCCGGGAGGAGCTTCTGCATCTTTGCCTCCGAGATAGGGAAGCTCTTCACCTCCCCAATGCTCTGTGACTCCTTGGCTCTGCCATAGAGCCCTGTCACAATGCCTGCATTGTTGATGTCCTGCACCCTTCCATCCATCCGCTGATACCGGGAGTTGCTGCACACGACCTGTATATACATGTTGTTGATGCCCTTCCGCTCCTCAAGCATGGCATTCACATACTCCTCAAGGCTCTCATCCGCCCTTTTCCCCCTTGCCTCACAGACAAAATACAGGGGTCTCTTGTACTTGGTCAGGAAGTCATTGGCAAGCGTACACAGGGAAGCCCACAGAGCCTTGGCGGATACCCCCACGATATGGGCAAACTCAAAGACAATGGGGCTGTTGATGAGGCTCTCCACCGCACTGATGACCGCCTCATTGCTCATAGCCGGGGAGGTTGTGGAGAACGTGAAGCGGTCTCCCTCCTTGAAGCTGTCACCGCCTTCTGCATCCGTGAACTTCACACACAGCCCGGTGGCTTCCAGTTCCGCCTCCCCGGTAACAGGTATGGTCATCTCTTCCTTGAATGTGTTGCCACCGTCCAGTGAATACCGGAAGCTTCCCTCATTGCACTCCCCGGCATCCATGACCTCAACCACAATGTCATAGGCATTGTTCGGGGCTCCCTTGACCGCAAAGCTCCCGTACCCTTTCTTCTCCTCCTTGATTTCTCCCACCGTCCCGGCTGTCCCTGCCTTCACCGGGATGCAGTAGATGGAGGATGCCCCCCACTCCACCGCATCAATGCAGGCATCCGCAAGCGGCGTGTTCCCTACCTTCTCCCTGATTTTCTTGGCGTTCATTGTGCCGCTTATCAGGATGGGTGCCTTGCTTTCCACGTTGGATATTCCAATCTTGATGTGTGTCCCGGTTCCTGCCCTGCTGCTACGCCCAAGGTTGCCATCTTCGACCTTTACATTTACATCTCCGTACATTATCCCTTCGCCTCCTTGTCTTCCATGCTCCCGTTGACCGGGGCTTTCCGGAAGGCTTCACAGGCTTCCTTGAACTCCTGCTCCTCCACCTGTCTTCCACTCTTCCATCCGTTTGCTGCCTTCGTCCCCTCAAACACCGCATCTGATACCCCAAGCTCCTGCTTGAGCTGCTCAATGCTTTTCAGGGATGCAGCCTGTCTTGTTTCTGCCATGATTATTCCTCCTTATCCGACAGAGCCAATGTCCATTGGCTTGATGTCTCTATCCTCATAAATACCGCCTTCAAAAGTGATGTCGAACTGTACCGCCACTTTAGCCTTCAGGATGCTGTCACCCTCTTCTACCCAGTCCGCCTCACCGACCACGATATTGACCCAGTTCCCATCCACATCTATCCCCTTCTTCAGGTTCCGGAGAAACTCTTCAAGGATTTTCTCCACGTTCTCCTCGGATGTGTCAGCTATCACTACATGGAGTGATGTGTTCCTTTCCCACAGCTTGACCCTACGCTTCTGCCGCCCCTCTTGGTCTACGAATTTTCTTTTTGAGCCGGAGCGTGTGAATGTCTCACCGTTTCGCAATACTGCACCAACGTGGACTTCGTTCCCCTGCTTCAGCTTTTTCATATTGGTGTAGACCTGACTCTTGATGCCGGAGCTCTTCAGCGTTTCTACTATGTAGTTCCTCTCCTTTACCATGTCCTACTCCTCAAAAATCTCCTCCAAGGCATCCTTGATGTCCTGCTCGTCCTGCTCGCTGACACCCAAGAACGGTCTCGGTGGTATGCTTACTTTGACAGAGGCTGCCTTCTTCCACTGTCCGCCAATCCTGAATGTGAGGTATTTCTTGTTCTTTGCCCTTATTGTCCGCTCATCACCAAATTGGTGTGTGGCTGCCCTGATGTCATTGGTGCCTACTGCAAGTCCACTGTCACTCACTTCTGACCGGATGCTGTTCTTGAGCTGTGTGGTCTTGGTGAGCGTCTTGCCGCCTTCCTCCCTTGCCCGGATGGAGGTCTTCCATGGTTTCCCTTCCGGGGACTTCTCCTCCGTGAAGCGTTCCACCGTGGAAGTCCTAAGCCCTTCCGCTATGGAGTTCAGAACCCCACGGGTCTCAAGGTTTCCCAATCGGTTCAGGCGTTGGAGCAGGGCATCAGTGTCACCGGACAGCTCCGCCCTGACTGATGACATCCCATCACCATCCTCTCATGCTGTCCCTTGAGAACACCCGACCTGAAGACTTCATCTTGAAGCCATTGGCTGCTTCGCTGCTGCCTGATTTTTCATCAATGCCTATGTCTATGATGCCCTTCGCAACATCAAGAAGGAACTTGATGGCTGCGTTGTATCGGTTCAGGAAGGTCTTCTCCCGGTCACTCTCGTCTATGCCCGTCCTTGACACAAGGTTATATACGGATATGTCCTTCGCAAACTTGCTGATGACCTGTGGTGTCCTTCTGAATGGAACGCTGTACCGCTTGGCAAGGTACCCGTCAATCTCGGCACAAGCATCAGATATGGCATCCTCACAGAGCGTTGTAATCTTCGCCTCCCGTTCCTGCTCATCCTCTATGTACTCATCCCCTATGATGACATTCCTCATGTCGTCCTTTATCATCCCAAGAACCTCTTCCACGGTACAGTACATTCCAATCACCTGCCTCCTATCCCTGTGCCTGCTGTTCTGCTTCCCCGGTGGAGCCATACGCCATCTGCCAAAAACCGTATCCGGCATTGCTCCGTCCGTCTGACCCATACAGGAACTCATCCAACATGAAGACATTCTCATCCGTGTCCTTCGTCAAGGACACAAACTTGATTTTCTTCCGGAGCTGGTAGATGAATGGCTTCAGGAAGCGGTTGGTACACAGAAGGAACCAATACTCCGGGTGCTCTGCAGGGGCAGGCTCCACATGGAGCTTCGCTGTACCCTTCAGCACGTTTGTGGTGCCTTCAATCTGGTCAGCCTCCAAGATGAGCCGGGCTTCCTCCTCCAATGCCGGCGGCACCACCAAGAGGTCAGGCACAAGCTTCAGGCTCTTGCCTTTGTCTCCCCTGATGCTCATAATGGAGCTCCTTGCCTCCATGTAGGACTCCCTTGACAGTTTCTTGTTGCTGCGGTTGCTGTAGGTCTTTTCGCCTACCTTGTGGGCTGTGTTGAAGAAAGAGAGCCCGTCATAGCATTTCTCCGTGAAGCCGCTCATCATTGCACCAAAGACAAGCTCGTCCGGATGCAGGGCAGCCGCTTCCCCCATGTTGGAGAAGAGCGGAGTGTACACTCCATACTTGTCATCCTCAATGTCATCCCTCGGAACGCCTATGGTCATCTCAAACTTTTTGTTCTTGATGAGGTAGTCATAAGCGGCAAGAGCCTGTATCTCCCTCTCGCCAATCCACTCCCTCATGCCGGGCATCTGCCCAAGCCACTTGTAATCCTGCTCCCCCGTGGTGCTCGGTACCACGGTTGCAACCTTCTGATAATTGGACTGCGTGGTGTCAAAGCTCTTGTTGAAAGCTGTGGAATACCCCACGGACAGCCCGTGTAAATTCGCCTGATTAACAATCATGTGTCATTTCCTCCTTCTTACTCTCCGGCTCCTGCCTGTGTCATGTCCACGGTCACTCCGTCATCCGCCACCTCCAGGATGATGCCTGCCATGCTTGAGCCCTCCGCTGTGATGGTCACTGTCCGCTCATCCTTGACATAGCAGGGCTTCAGGATGTCGGTCTCCTTGATGGTTCCGTCATTGCCCCACACGAATGTCCCACGCTTCACGCTGACCGCCTGCTCCCCGTCTGCCCCGTTGCGGTTGTCGCAATAACGCTGTACGCATCCTGCGACCCGGAGCCCGGCGGAAGCGGCTGCCGGGGCTGCATATCCATCCCCATTTATAGCTGCCATGGTTGCCTCTGTCAGCTCTGCTCCGCCCTTCACCGGGATGTTGAGCATCCGGTTCCCGGTTCTCTCGTTTCCTGTCCTGTCCATCTCTTAGTCCTCCTTTTTGCTGTACTTCTTTACATCTTCCATGGATACGCCCATGTTCTTCAGGATAGCCACATCCACCTCATCAGAGCCGGGGGCTGCCGGGGCATCCTTCAGGTCAAGCCTGCCCTGCGGAACCACCACCGGAGCCTTGTCCACAAAGCCCTTGAAGCCCTCCATGTCCTTCAGTGCATAGGACTTTGCCCACTCGGACTGTGCCGCTGTGATTTTCCCTGCCTTCAGTGCCATCCCTACCGCCTCATCCGCATCCCTTTCCTGCATCCTCTGTTTGAGTGCAAAGAGCTCCGCCTGCGTGTCCGGCGTTCCTGCCCGGAGTGCCATGATGGAAGCAGCCACATCCTCGGTCTTGGCATCCGCCTTCAGACCAAGCATGGAGAGGATGGTGCTGTTCGCCACCATGTCAGCCCCTTCCGGCTTCGGTTCCCCGTCCCCCGGCTTCCCTTCTCCCTCTCCCGGCTTCTTTCCGTCCATCTCCTTGAGCTTTTCCGATGCCTTTGCAGCATCCTCTACCGCTTTCTTGATTTCCTCTTCCGTTGCGGTCTCCGGAAGCCCTAATGCCTTTGCAAGTTCTTTTAAGTCCATGATATTTCCTCCTTCTGATATGTCCTCTATGTCAAGAGAGTTCACCAGTGCGAACATCCCATCAATAGCAGGCGTGTTTGTCAGTGCGACAGAGTGTATCGCCGCCGCCTTTTGGTCTCTCTTCCGCACCAAAACCACCGGGGAGAGGTATCTGTACTCCTTATTCTTCAGATACTCGGCGGCTTTTGCTGTCCACTCCACCTTGGCAATGATGGCATCCTCCCCTTTGTAGAGGTCTTTTATCCATCCGCCTGCCGGAGCCTGCACATCTGACAGTGTTTGGTGCTCATAGTCAATCACAAGGTCAAGCTTCCTGTCCTTGAACTGTTTCCGGATGAGCTCAAAGCTCTCATCATCCACAGTAAAGTCCCCCTTTTGGGAATGAACCCTCCCAAGGGGAAGTATTTTGATTTCTGTAGGCACACCGGAGAGCTCCACGCCCTGTCCGGCACATGCTATCAGCTTTGCCATGCCTTACCACCTCTTTCCTTTGCGTTCTGATAGCGTTATTACGCGTTATAACGCCCTTTTAAGCTTCAAGGCGTAAATTCCTCCCACTATGACACCACAAGCCCTCTAGGAAGCCTCCTAGTCCGCCTCTCCGCCTTCAGGCTGCTTCCTCTCCCTGAACAGTTTCCTAAGTTCCGGGGAGATGCCTGTCATATCGGGCTTCCATACGCTCTTTGCCGGGTTGTTGGAGAAGCCCTTGTCCGGGAACTTCGGGAGTATCTCCCCCGTGGAGTAGTCAATGTCAAACGGTGCATCTGTCTCAACATGCAATCCCATCCTTTCCACCTGTTTCTTGGTCAGGCTCACCACCATGCAGCGGCACCGGAACCCGTTGGGTGGGTACCATACGTCCCATATGGGGTCATCTGCCCGGTACACCCTGCCTTCCATGACTGCATGTGACTCCCTCACATGACCGTCCCCGGCTGTCCGGTACCTCCAATATGGTCTCATCTTCATGGTTGTCTCGTCTGTCATGTTTTTATAGTGTCCTGCATTGAGGGCTGTCTGCATGTTCGTCCGGAAGATGTTGTCACTCTTCCACGGGTTGATGCCCTCATACCCATGCTCCTCAAGGAAGCGGTTCATGTCCTCCCGGAACTGCTCCTTGGTGGTTCCCTCCTCGGCTGCCTTCGTCAGGCAGTCAAGGAACTCCTGAAGGACTCCAAGGCTTGTATAGCCTGACACGGTGAAAGCCTTTGCCCGGCTCTCGTCATCAAGCAGTCTGTACTCCTCACTTGTCAGTGCCCTCTTCCCCTTCAGGAACGCCACCGCCTCCCTGAAGACAAAATCCTTTGCCAGTCCATACAATACATCCATCAGTCCATTGACCTCCCTATCAGGTGGGACAGGTAGATGCCCTGCTGTATCAGGTCTTCAAGCTCCGGGCTCTCCATTTCCTGATACAGTTCCCGGAGACCCTTCTCATCCTTCAGAACCTTTTGCAGCTCATCCATGTCCTCCGCCCTGTCAATCAGCCGGAAGATGGGCTTTACCATTTCCCGGAAGATGCCCTCTGCCTGCTTGTTGGCTGCGGATACGATTGCATCCACCTGTCTCTGCTCCTTCTGCCCTTCCTCCTGCTTCAGCTTCAGCTCCTCGGCTGTTTCCATTGGCGGCTGTGCCGCCGCCTGCGGCGGTCTCAACACCTCCTCGCCATCTTCCGGCTTGGGTATGTTGAATTTCTTGTATATATGGCTCTTGGGTATCTCAAGCCCCATGTCACAGGCAAGTGTCCGGTATATCTCAACGACTTCCTTCTGGTCTTCCACCTCATGGCAGTCAAAGCCAAAGAAGGGGATGTTTGCATCCGTCCCATAGTTGAACTCCACAAGCGGTCTGATGATGTCCCGGCGGATAGTCACCGCCAAGGCTTTCGCATCCGCCACCGTCAGGTCATGCCTGACCTCATCATGGGTCTTGGACTGTGCATAGGAGCCCCCTCCGCTGTCGGATGTGAGTGTCTGCCCAAGAATTGCCTTGCTTATCTGCTCATCACAGTACCGGGCAAGCTTCTCATAAATCTCTACGCTTGTGGTCTTCTGTGACTCAATGAACTCTATCATGGTGGAGCTCGGCACAATCCCGGCTGCATCCGTCCCAAGGCTGATGATAGCTTCCATGAGCTGCTTCTTGTCATCCTCTGATGCAGAGGCATCATACTTGCCAAGGCGGAGCGGCATCCCGAACACCTCACAGAAGCTCACCCAATCCTTGATGTCATAATTCTTGAACAGGTACATCCAAGAGACCACCCTCATAATGCCTGCCCTGCTCGCATGACCTGACTTTGCCTTGTACTTATGCACTACGAACTTGTTTTCAGGGAGCTCCACGCCGGAAGGGTATTCCTTTGTGCAGACCTTCAGCTCATCCGTGGTGCTGTCCCAAACAAGCTTTTTAGGGTGGACATACTCAATGTCCTCAATGACGTTCCTCCCGTCCTCTACCGTCCATGCAAGCTCCATGATGCTGATGCCCTTCCCTATGGCATCCAACATGTCTATCAGCACCTCGTCAAAGTTCTCAATCCCCTTGAGCTGCTCATCTATGAAGTCCGCTATCTCCTTGTCCGCCTCGTCTTCAGAGAATGGCTGCACCTCCCAATCAAGCCCCGTCACAGCAAGCTTGCGTGTCTGCATCTGTGAGAAGAGGTGGGTGTCCTTCTCCTCTATCTCCTCAAAGAGCTCCATCTGTGCCCGGACATTCCCCTCATCCGCCTCCCGGAAGATACGGGCAAGCCTGCGTGGTGTCAGCCCGTTGGATGGGTAGTCAGAGAACTTGTCATTGACATCCCCCACCGCCACCCTTGCGGTCACGGGTCTCCTGATGCCCGTGTCTTTGTCCGGGTTGAAGGGCAGCCCTTCCTTCTGCTTCCGTTTCTTATTCTTTGCCATGCTGTGTCTCACCTCCTAGTAGGCACCCTTGCTTCTCCGGAAACGTCTCCGAAGAACTGTCCTGTAATTTGCTTTTGATGCCACCGCCTTGATGCTCTGTGCAAGCTGCACCGCCATCTGAAGACCGTCCGGGGCATCATCATTTTTGCCCATTGGGAACTCCTGAAGCTGTTTCAGGAGCGTCTTGTGCTCCCGGTTGAATTTCAGGTACTTGTTCTTGATGACGGGCTGCAAGGACTCAATGCGGAGCACCTTGTTGACTGTGGACTGTATCTCCTCTATCGGGATGTACTCCCCTTCCTCTGCGGACTTGGCAGCCATGACCTCCTTGAAGAAGTATTGGAACTGCACCACCTCCACGCCGAACTTATAGAAGCCTTTCTTGTAGTCCCTCTTCAGCCTCCGGTTCATCTCAAACACATCATCAATGATGACATCCGGCTTCCGCTTCTCCACGGAGGCATCCGCCACATACATGTACCCGGTCTTGGTGGACAGGGCAAGGTTGATGATGGAGCTTGTGTCTGATTTCTTGTTTTTTCCAAGTGACGGGTCATTTGCTGCCACGAATACAAACTCCGGACTTGAGAAGTCCATGAGCTCCGGCTCGTAGTAATCAAACCATTCAGGATTGAAGGTTGCACTCTCCGGGTCAATCGGGTCATTCTGAAGCTCGGAGTTGAAAGATGCCACGCCTTCAGAGACCTTAATTTCCATCAGGTCATAATAGGACAGCTTCTCTTCCCAAAGAACTTCAGCTCCAAGGAGCATCTCCTCCTCATGTGCTTCATAAAAGGTCTTTGCATCCTCCTCATGGTTCTCATTGAAAAGATTGGTGTAGATGCTCTCCCATTCATCCCACAGCTTTGTATTGGCTGCTTCCGATATGACCGCCCTATATTTCTTGGTCTTATATCTTGGGTTCTGAAGCACGTTGTTGAGCAGGGAGTCATAGTGGAGTATGGTGCCTATATACATGATGTCTGTATAGGTGTCCCCTGCCTTTGAGACCGCCTTGTCAAACCAGTTCTTCAGCTTCCGCCTCTGCTCCGGCGTGTTGACGTTCTCATCATTCTCAATGTCATCCAGTACAATAAGGTCAGGTCTCCAGTTCCTGTGCCTCCTTCCCCTGACCTTCTTCCCGGAGCCGATTGCCTCCGCCTTGATGTCCGTCTTGGTCAGTATCACCCCTGTCCTCCATGCTTTCTCCCCTTTCAGAGAGCCAAAGTCCATGATGATGTTGCCATTGTCCTCAAGCTCCGTCTTGATGTCATCAAGGAAGCCCTCCGCCTGCTCGGATGAGTCAGACAGAATGAGGATGTAGTGCTTGTATGCGTACAGGATGGCATGGAGGCTGTCCTTGAAGGTGAAATTGGTTGACTTCGCATGACCACGGGGAGCCGCCACGACCTGCCGGGAGCCCTTCAGCCTTGAGATGACCTTGGCTTCCTTCAGGGGGTTCCTCCCCTTCATCACGCCCCGGCTCCATATACCGTCAAGCTCCTCATGGAAGTGTGGGGACTTCCGGATGAAGTAGTGGGGAAGGTACGCCCTCCCAAAGTAGGACATGTCAAAGGCGGCAAGCTCCTTTCTAAGCCCATGCTCTCCCATGAGCTCCTCCCCGGACAGGTACCGCTCATTCAGTTTTTTCCTTTCCTCCTGATGGTCAGAGCCCCGGAGCACATATTCCTCAAAGAGCTTGGTCTGATACTCCTCATTGCTCCTTGCCTCTGTGTCCACGTCCTCCTCAAGCTCCCTCATCCAGTTGTCAATATCAATCATCTTCCATCATCCGCTCCTTTGCCCTTGCCAGTATCTCCTTGAGCTGCTCCGCTGACTTCCCATCCTGCTTGATGACCTTGAGCATCTCGGACTCCATCTCACGGAAGGCAATGTCAGCCTTCCGCCTCATGTCCTGCCTTACCCTGTCCTTGTATACCTTTGTCCGGGACAGGGAGGCAATGAGCCTTCCTGCCTTGTCAAGGGGCATCTCATTGAACTCTTCCTCTGCGGTTGCCACCTTGTTCAGGAGCCCGTTCATGGTCAGGAGTATGGCGGCTTCTGTGTAGTCCGCCTCCGGGTTCTCCTTCACCACCTGTATCAGCCTGTCCGTCTGTGCCTGTGCCTCAAGGAGCCTCTGCATGGCGTTATTTGTCCGGGTGGCATACCTCCCCACGCTGGACTTTGATATGTCATAGCCCTCCCCCTTCAGGAATTGGCTAATATATTCATAGGTATTGGATGTGTCAGCAAGCATCACATCCACTTTCATCCGCAAGCCTTCAGGGAGCTCGTCAATCTTTGAGGTTATCCTCTGCTTGGTTCTTTTATCTCCCATCAGACATCAACCCCATTGTCCTCAATCGTACCTTCCGCAAGGTCTACGCCTTCCTTGGTGAGCTTGATGACTGCATCATTGGCATAGGCATTGTAGGCTGTGACCTTTTCCTCGGTAAATTCGATATATCCGGCTCCCTGAAGGTAATCAAGATACTTGCTGATGTCCGGGGATATGATGAGCCCGGCTGCTATCATGGCATTGGATAACTGCCTTGTGAGGGCTGTGTTGTTGTATCCCTTCACCAAGCACCGGATGATGTACCCCCTGATTGCCTTATTCTGCTTGATTTCTGCTTTTTCTAAGTCATTCACTTTGTCCACCTCACTCTTTTCTGCTGCTCTGCATCAGGAGCTTGTCAATCTTGCTGTCAATGCTCCTCATCCTGTCCTCCACCCCGTTCATGGAACGGAAGAAGTCCTCCCGGAGCACAAACGTGGTAGCAAAGTCACCCTTTATGTTATTGAGTTCCTGTTTGATGTTTGCTATGTCCTCATCCGTCTCCTCTTCCAACCTGTCAATTCTCTTATTCACTTTGTCATCATTCTCTTTAATCTGCTTTTTTATCTCTTCTGTGCTGCTCTTGAGGCTGCCTATCCACCCCTTGATGAAGAATGTTATCACTCCCAAGCCAAGGGTGATGACCCCTGCCATCACGTCAGAGAAAGATATAACATAGTCCATAGGCTCCTACTTTCTGATGAGCTTTTCTGCAAGCTCCGTGACCCTCTCCCATCCGTCCATGGACACCAACGCCACAATGAAGGCTGCTATGAATGATGCAAATACCATGAACCATTCAATAGCCACCCCGTAATGTGCCGCAAGCCCCAACAGGCAGACCGGGCAGAGGATAAGGGACAGGAGGATGACGGTCAGTGCTGTAGGCACCTTCCGGTCAAACCATGCCCACTTTTTGAGTGCCTCCGTGATGACTGACACGATAAATGCCATGACACCAATGAAGACGATAATCTGTGATACATCCGCTGTGAAATTCGTCATGCAAACCACTCCTTTTCTGTCAATTTTTTTGAGAATAACGCACAAAACAATAAGAGCATGTACTAAGTACATGCTCTTATCTTATACTCATTGCGAAAGACTCTTTAGGGGAAACATTTCCGGAAAATCACTCTCCGTTATCCATGTCAAAAAGGCTCATCTGCCCTATCATTGGCTCATCCTTCAGTATGTTCCCTATCTGCTTGGTGGTCAGGTTATACTTCTCTGCAAGCTGCTTTGAGTTGTATCCGTTCCACTCCTTCTTGATACGCCTGTTCCTTGCCGGGGCTATGATGTTCTCTGTCTTCGGGAAGTAGAGCTCATCCCCTTTGGCGTACTCACTTAGCTCAATGAACTTCTCAATCCCTATGATTTCCACCACAGGGCGGTAGCTTTCTGATATATCCTCCAACGTGGTCTCTTCAATGAGGGCTCTTGTGAGTTCATCCGCTGCCATCTCCGCCTCCTTCCCACTACTATGAGGCTTTCTTGGTGTAAGAGAGGCTTATCCATCCGGCTCCGGACTTCAGCCTGCCCCATCCGTCCTTTTCCTCCACAATGGTGTACTTGTTCTTCTTGCCTGCCTTCTCACGGATGGCTCCCACCACGCTGTGCCCGGTTCCGGCTCCGGAGCGGATGTTCAGCACGTCACAGGTGGTAGTGATGAGGTATGGCGTGAAGCCTGTGCCGCCTCCGGATGCAGTCGCCTTCTTGGTGTAGGAGAGGCTTATCCATCCGGCTCCGGACTTCAGCCTGCCCCATCCGTCCTTTTCCT
>ERZ777011.1344-NODE-1344-length-26605-cov-14.853371_pt1 | contig 26605 bp, 26 predicted proteins | sample MGYA00374964_ERZ777011 | MGnify/ENA primary metagenome ERZ777011 (study PRJEB29310, sample SAMD00008975) | mouse gut metagenome | study: EMG produced TPA metagenomics assembly of the Metagenome analysis of fecal microbiota from mouse which was promoted... | reverse complement strand
TTTGTGAATTTTGTACAAAAATCCCTAAATCTTGATTTTATTGTTGCAATTCACTTCTTTCCCTGATGCAGATTCATTCCTGAACGTCCCTGTCGTTGATCCGCCTGCCTCCTACCATACTTCGATCATATCGGACACTTCGCTGCGCTTTGCAACATACACCGGAAAATCATTGCCGTTATATTTCGTGTCGGACATGGTGACCTCCACCCGCACCGACTCATAAGCCAGCTCCGGGAGATTGTTTTCCTTGCTCAGATGCCCCAACACGATTGCCTGCATCTTGTCATGCAAAAGACGGCTTAAGAGCTTTCCCGCCGCCTCGTTGGACAGATGCCCCCGCTCGCCCAGGATCCTCTTTTTTAAATAATAAGGATAAGGTCCGACCTGTAACATATGTACGTCGTGATTCGCCTCCAGATAAAGGAGATCCAGATTCCGCAGGCACTCCACCGTATAATCATTGTAACACCCAAGATCCGTGATGATCCCGATTTTTTTGCCGTCATGACTGATACGGTAAGCTACAGGATCAGCCGCATCATGGGACGTCCTTATGGGGCAGAGCGTAATATCCTTGATGATACACCGTTCATCCGGAACAATAGTCTGAAAAAGAGCGGGATCAATCTCTCCTAACGAAGCGGTCTGTTTGATGGCTTCGATGGTGCCTGCCGTGGCGTAAATGGGTATCTCATATTTCCTGGAAAGCACCCCCAGACCGTTGATATGATCGGCGTGCTCATGGGTGATACAAATGCCGTCAATGTCTCTCATGGATAAGCCCAGCGCAGAAAGCCCTGCCTCCGTCCGTTTCCCGCTGATGCCCACATCCATCAAAAGATGCGTGGCGTCGCTTCCCACATAAACGCAGTTTCCGCTGCTGCCGCTGGCAATGCTGCATAGTCTCATAGTAATGTCAACCACAGCGTCCCCGCCATTCCTGCGGGGACGCTTCTTCCTTCTTCGTTTTTCTGCCGCTATTTCTTCCAATAAATCTCGATGTTATCGCCGCTCTTGATGCTTTCCATATACTGTGCGCCTCTGCCGTTTAGATTGGTCACGATGCCGCTTCCCTCAGGCTTGGAAAGATCAAAGTCAATATACTCAAACACATCCACGAACACATAGTTTTTCTTGCCGGAGAGCTTGATCTGCTCGCCGTTGACCGTCACGATGATGGACACGGGCACATGTTTGTTTAAAAGTTCTTCCCGCCGCTTTTCTTCCTCCGCTTTGGCGCGGGCGGCTTCTTCCTCTCTGGCTCTGGCTTTTGCTTTCGCCTCCTCCTCGGCACGTTTCACACCAGGGCCCATCACGATCCTTGCGCCCTTCTTCTTTTCCTCTACATCCTGTGGCTCGTCTCCCGCTGCCACTTCCACGGTGTCTCCTGCAGTGCCGCTTCCCGATGCTCCGGTCTCTCCTGTCAGCTCATCGCTGCCTGCCGCTTTTGAGGCAAGCGCAGAAAAGCCGGCCGTACCCGCAGGCCTGTCTTCCCGTACACGTTCTTCTGCTTTTTCCTCCGGTTCATAAACCTCCACATCAGAAAGCTGCAATTCCTCCATCGTCCAGATCACGGAAAAATTCTCATACACCTTTGTATCCATATCGGCCAGCTTGTTATTCACGTAGATATTCATGCTCCAGTCAATGGTCACATCCATGAATTCAGAAATCTGCCGTACCGTATAGTAGCCCAGGATTTCGATCTCGTCATTCTCCTGAATCTCATAATACTCGGACTGCAGCTCGCCGTTTACGCTGGCAAATTTGGGCAGATCCACCCTTTTGTCATTGACATCCACCCACATCTTCGACCCGAACTCAGGCAGCTCGCCTAATGTCATCTGTGCCGGTTCCCCGGCAGTAGACTCCACCACCCGAATCTGATCGTTTGCATGGATCAGGGTATAAATATCCGCCTCGTTGCCGTTCACGGTGATCTGCGCCGCCTCTCCAAAATCTCCTCTGGCAATGCGCGGTTTCCCGTTGACCGTATAGTTTAGCTCCTTCCCGCGCCTGGGGAACAGACCGTCGCTGGCAAACTCCGCCTGCATCGCCGCATCGACGACAGCCGCCTTATTGTTATCATAGATCTTTACCCGCTGGTCATTAAAATAGACGAAGATAAAGTTGTTGCTCTGCTCATAGTAACTCAGACAGATACCGATGGGTGTCACCATCAGGGAATCTTTTCTGGCATCCGCTTCCAAAAATTCGATCCCCTGCATGACCTCCTCGCCCCTGACTGCCACACGCTCATTCTGGATATCCAGTTTCTGCGCCAGCGCCTTTGTATAGCCCGGAAGCTTGCCGCCGCCGCCTACCACAAACACCGCGCTCACGGACTTATCGCCGTTTAATTCCTTGATCTTAGCTGCTGCCTGGCTGGTCATGTTCTCAATCACCTCAGACACCACCTGCTCCACCGCCTCGCTGGTGATGGTCTGGGTCAGCCCCATGATATCCTTGTACTCGATCACATCCTTTACGCCCGTGTCCCGCTTGATCTGCTCCGCCGTGGCAAAGTCCACCAGACAGTGCTTAGCGACCACTTCCGTGAGGGAATCCCCCGCAATGGGGATCATGCCGTAAGCGATGATGCTGCCGTCTCTGGTAACGGAAATATCAGAAGTGCCCGCGCCCACATCCACCAGCGCAATATTTAACATGCGGTACATCTCGGGGATGGCTACCTGGATCGCCGCGATCGGCTCCAGTGTCAGATTCACCACGTCAAGGCCGGCCACGCCGACCGCTTTATAAAGACCATCCACCACATCTTCCGGCAGGAAGGTCGCGATCAGATCCGCGCCGATGGTCTTTGCCTTATGCCCTTCCAGATTTCCGATCGTGTAGCCGTTCATATAATAACGAACCACCGAATAACCGACACAGTAGAACTTCATATCCATATCATTCTTTTCCAGGAAGTCCTGATAGGCACGCTCAATGCCCGCAGAATCCAGGGCATAAATATCCTCCCCCGTGATTTCCCGCTCATTCTCAAGCTCCTGATCCACCCGTATGTTCACGGTCTGCAGCACGCGGCCCGCCGCCGCGATACAGACGTCTTTTAAGGGTCTGCCGACATGCTCCTCGAGCTCCGACTTGACCTCTTTGATGGTATCGCTCACTTTGTAGATATCATGGATCTGCCCGTCCAGCATGGCCCTTGTCTGGTGCTCCCTGATACTCTGCTTCACCACATGGAATTTACCTCCCACACGGTAGCCTACCGTACCCACAATGCTTCTTGTCCCGATATCCAAGCCAAACACTAACTGTCCCGGAAATTTTTTTACTTCTGCCACTGGTCGTCCCCCAATTCTTTCTCTATTTGTTCATAGACGCTTACAAGCGTACCGTTGTTCTCTATCACCACAGCGCAGTGTTTCAGGAAATCTTCATCTGAAAGCTGACTTCTCAAAATCGCCTCGATTTTTTCATCAGGATAGCCTCTGCTCTCCTTCAGCCTTTGCCGCCTTGCCGTTTCATCTGCACGAATGTACCACAGCCCGTCCACAATTTCGGCATAGCCCTCCTCGATCAAAAGCGCCGCCTCGATAAAAAGAAAATCCCGTTTCCCGCTTTCTCTCTCTTTTGCGATCTCCGAAAGGAGATATTTTTTCACCGCCGGGTGCACAATGTCGTTTACCCTCTGCAGCAGTCCGCTGTCTGCGAAGATCCGCGCCGCCATCTTCTGTCTGTCGATCCTTCCAGCTGCATCTAATATTTCAGCCCCTAAAAGGGCGACCAGCGGTTCAAAGCAGGCACCCCCCGGCTCCTCCAATTGATGGGCAGCCTGATCGGCTTTGATGACGCGACAGTTGTACGTTTGTGCCAAATGATCGAGCACCGCCGATTTCCCCGCGCCCACACCGCCTGTAATTCCTATGACTCTCATATGTTATCTACCTGACTTTTCGTTCTCAGTCTGTTGCTTCATCTCATTCTCATGTTAACTTCTCTGTCTCGTTGTGCTTTCCGCCTTTACTTGGCTTCATACCAGTCCGTGCCTGTATGCAGGTCGATTTCCAAGCGCACGGACAACTCCGCCGCCTGCTGCATTTCTTCCGTAAGGATGCGGTGCACCGCCTCCTCCTCAGACGTTTCCGTCTCGATCAAAAGCTCATCATGCACCTGTAAAATCAGGCGGGATTTCAGATTCTCCCGATGCAGCCTCTCCCACACGCGGATCATGGCGATCTTCATGATATCCGCCGCCGTCCCCTGGATGGGGGAATTCATCGCCACCCGCTCCCCAAAGGACCGCTGCATGAAATTGTTAGACGAAAGCTCCGGAATCGGACGTCTGCGTCCGTACATGGTCGCCACAAAGCCCTGCTCTTTGGCCTTTGCCACCATACCGTCAAGGAAACGTTTCACCCCCGGATAGGTCTCAAAATACTGTTCAATATATTCTGCGGCTTCCTTCTTGGAGATGCTCAAGTCCTGACTCAAGCCAAAGGAACTGATGCCGTAGACGATGCCGAAATTGACAGCCTTGGCATTGCGTCTTTGTAAGTCCGTCACCTCCTCAAACGGTGTGTGGAACACCTTGGAAGCGGTGATGCGGTGAATGTCCTCCTCCATCTGATAGGCTTCGATCAACTGCTTATCATCGGACATATGTGCGAGGATTCGCAGCTCGATCTGGGAATAGTCCGCATCCATGAACAAATACCCTTCCCGCGGCACGAACACCTTGCGGATCCTGCGCCCCAACTCCATGCGCATGGGGATATTCTGCAAATTTGGCTCTGTCGAACTGATCCGCCCCGTGGCGGTGATGGTCTGGTTAAAGGTCGAATGGATCCTGCCGTCATCCGCAATGCAGGCAAACAGTCCTTCGGCATAGGTGGACTTCAACTTGGCAAGTCCTCTGTACTCCAAAATATCCGATACGATCGGATATTCAGGCGCCAGCTTTTCCAACACATCCGCTGCCGTGGAATATCCTGTCTTCGTCTTTTTGCCGCCCTTGATCCCCATCTTTTCAAAGAGGATCTCCGCCAACTGCTTGGGCGAATTGATATTAAAAGTGCAGTCCGCCTGCTTGTAAATCGCCTGCTCTAATTCCGTGATGCGCCCGGTCAGCGCCTCGCCATAAGCCTTTAACTCCCCTGGCTGCACCAATACGCCGTACTGCTCCATATCATAAAGCACCCTTGAGAGCGGCATCTCGATCTCGTAAAATAGAGACTCCATTCCCTGCTCGAAAAGCTTGTCCCCCAGCACCTTTCCTGCCGCCAGACAGACATAAGCCTGATAGCAGGCATACTGTGCAAAAGCCTCGGGCTCCTTTTCATACGCCTGCGCATAAGTACCTTTCCCGCAGACCTGCGCCCTGTCGGGAATCGTCAACGACAGATACTCACCCGCGATATCCTCTGTCTGGTAATCGCTCTTTAAGGGATTGATAAGATAGGCCGCGATCAGAATATCAAAATACTTTTTCTCCCGATAAGGTTTAAGCACATCCTGCGCGCCTGCCTGATCGCGCCACATGCTCTCCTTGCCCGCATCTTCCATCATATCATAAAGAGACTTTGCATCAAATACATTTAGTTTACATAACTCATCTTTATTTAAAGCCGTCAACTGCTCCCGCAGCCAACCTTCCGTCACCTCACCCTGACAGGGAAGAAAGGCCACGTTGTTCTCCCGGGGCGCAAGCGCGATGCCCATACAGCCGTTTTCCGCTTTGCTGTCCCGAAAAACCGCCAGCCCGATCGCATGAGCGCCTTGCGCATTATCTTCCTTTTCCCGACAGGCCGCAAACAGCGCCTCTGCTTCCGCCTTATCCGTCACGGTACGAAAATCCGCTTCCTGTTTGTTTGAAACCGCCACATCCTTAGAAAAGCGGGAAAGGATATTCTTAAATTCCAACTGCTTGCAGAGCACATAGGCTTCTTCCGTATAAAAGTCACCGATCTTTGCCTTGTCAAAAGAAAAGTCGATCTGTGCGTCCACATTGATGGTCGCCAGCACCTTGCTTAAATCAGCCAGCTCCCTGTTGGTCATCAGCGATTCTTTGATCGCTTTTTTAGAGATTTCCTCCACATGGGCATAGATATTTTCCAACGATCCGTACGTCACCATCAGCTCCGTGGCTGTCTTTTCTCCCACCTTAGGCACACCGGGGATATTGTCCGCCGTATCGCCCATCAGCGCCTTTAAGTCAATAAACTGCGTGGGTGTCACCTGATAGGCCGCCTCCACATCCTTTGCATAGTAATCCTCTACCTCCGTACGTCCGCCCTTTGTTTTAGGGATCCGGATGCGGATGTGATCGGTCGCCACCTGTAACAGATCGCGGTCACCCGAAACCAGAGATACCTCCATCCCTGCTTTCTCGCCGCGTTTGGCAATCGTCCCCAGGATATCGTCCGCCTCTAAGCCCGCCTGCTCCACCACGCAGATCTTCATGGCAGCAAGGAGCTGCTTCATCATCGGCACCTGCTCGCGCAGCTCCGTCGGCATCGGCTTCCTGGTGCCCTTATACTCTTTGTAGATCTCATGGCGGAAAGTGGGGGCGTGTACGTCAAAGGCCACCGTCAGATAGTCCGCCTGCTCCTCCTCCAGGATCTTAAACATGATATTCAAAAAGCCGTAGATCGCGTTGGTGTGCAGTCCCTGCCCGTTGGTCAGATCCGGCACCCCGTAAAACGCTCTGTTCAATATGCTGTGTCCGTCTATGAGAACCAGTTTTTCCGCCATCTATTTCAAAACCTTTCTTACTCTGTATTCCGCATCCATTTCTTTCCCGCAGATCTCACATGGATACGATGATCACCGCCGCTACGATCGCCGCTGCCACCGCCAGCTCCAGCCAGAACAAAATATGCCGCAGGGCCCGATTGATCCGTATCCTGTCGTCCGCACTGTCGAGCGTCTCCACAAGGGCTTCCTGCAGATTAAAATTATTCCCCTGCTCAAGCTGCTCCAATCCCTCAGAAACCAAAAACTGAATGGACAGCTCCTCCTTGCACTCAGGGCACTCCTCAATATGTTCCAAAAAATCCGCCAAATCGTCCCCGTCCAGCTCATCGTTTAAGAAGGAGGGTATCGTTTTCTCCGCTTCTTTACAGTTCATATCCGCCCCTTGACTTTCCCATGCGTTCGCGGTCTCCGTTCCGCGCATAAGCAGACTCAAAATGCTTCGCATTTTTCGTTCACGTTGCTTATGACTCTGCTTATACGCAAACATTATACCCCATTGTTGACATAATGAAAAGAGGTTTTTGCGGTATGCCCAGGCTGTCTCGAAATACGTGCCAAAAAAGGCACCAGCTTTTGCCGATGCCTTTTATATCCTCGTACTTCTTATGCTTTTTGTCGCTCTTAATGTGCCGGAGCGGACGCTTCCTCAGGCGTGGTCGCTGCTTCCGGTGCAGCCTCGGTTGCGGGTTCTGCAGGTGCCGCCTCAGGAGAAGGCTCCGCAGGCGGTTCGGGTACGACAGCCGTCGCGATGCCCTTTCCGTTGACTTCGTAGTTTACGCCCTCCACCGTCACGGTCACATTTCTCTGCAATGCGCCCGTCGTCGGATCATAATAGTAAACGTTGCCGTCAGGTCTGGTCACCAGCCCCCGCATCATCACCGCATTTTCGTCAAAGTAATAATCTTCCCCCTGAATGGTCACATCCTCGCGCAGAGCATGACCGTCTTTCGTCGCCAGGAAGTATCTGCCCGTCTCATCCTCAAACCAGCAGCCCTTCTGTACGAAACCGTTCTCATCCAAATGATATTTCCTGTCTTCCCATGCCACCCAGCCGTTACGCTGCATCCGATACCCCGCATAGAACACGGTCTGATCGCCTCTGGTGGCAAAACCGTCCGCCACGATGATCTTGGAATAATCCTTGAACTGATAGTTCATATCCACTCTGGTCGGGATCCCCGCCACCTTACCGTGGGACGTATTCTGCCAGAATGCCGCGCCGCCGTCATACTCAAGCGCGTCCGCATACTGCGCTATCCACTTATCATAGCCGATATTACCAATCTTATCGCGGAACATATTGCGGCTGGAATAGACCACCGGATAGTAACCGTTTGCCTCAATGATCGAGCAGAAGGCATTGATCAGGGCCTGCAGCTGCTCGTTCGACATACTTTTATGACAGGGAGCCTCCACATCATAGACCACCGGGTAACTCACCGTGTAATTGCCGATCCAGGCAAGGAGCTGGTTTGCCTCATTCTGAGCCTGCTCCACTGTGGAGGCATAGGAGTAAAGATAGACTCCCGTGCGCAGCCCCGCCGCATTCGCACCATTCATATTCACATCAAAATAAGGGTCAATACCGGAGTTCGTGCTGCCTGCCTTTACGAAGACAAAGGAGACGCCCGAAGAAGGCACCTGACTCCAGTCGATGCCCAGATTGTGCTTGGAAACATCGATGCCTCTGGCTATGGCGCTGCCCGCGCCGATCGCCTGCGCCTGCATCGAAGGGATAAGGGCAATTGTTCCCGCCAGCGCGAGTGTGAAAATCGTCCTTGCACCCTTCCCTAATTTATGTAAGATTGCTGCTTTCTTCGTTTGCTTTATCATTTGTACCTTACATCCGACAGTGGCTGCCGAATCGTTCCCTTTCGTTTTTTCCCGATCTCTTTTGCAGAGATTGCTCCACATGCGACTTTATGACGTTTTCATTACAAATTGTTATGAAATATTACATTTTGTCACATTTTGTAACAATCTTTTCCTACTATACCATGTTTTTTTCGGGTTGTATAGCATTTTTTGCAAAAAGAAAACGGAAAATAATGGAAAAATCACTCGTTAGGGCGGTAATAAAAACGTCCGGAAAGCTCCTCTGTGCGAATCACATTGACAAAGGCGGCACTGTCCGCTTCTTTTACCGCCTTGATCACCTCTTTGCTCTCCTCCTTGGACACCACGGAATAGACGACCTTTCTTTTCTCGTGCTCATAGGAACCCTCGCCGCTAAGGATCGTGGCACCGTGCATGCTGACCGTATTGATCGCCTTGCAGACCGTGTTCGCATGATTGGTCACGATAAAGAGCGTCTGTTTCTGGTAACGCTTGTAGAGCATATGCAGGATCTGAGTGGAAGTGTATTGATAGATAATCGAATAGAGCGCCTTATCAAAACCAAACAACAGCCCCGCTATCATAATGATCACTACATTGAAAGCAAGAATAAAGTTCCAGGCATCCACACCCTTTTTCTCCGACAGATAGATGGAAATAAAGTCCGTGCCGCCTGTGGTGGCATTCATGGCCAGGCACTGGCTGATCGCAAAGCCGCCAATGATGCCCCCGAATATACTGATCAAAAGAATATCGTAGGTCACCACAATATCCGGAATAATGTCCGTCATAATACTTGTCACAAGAATGGAAAGGCAGGAATAGAGCGTAAACTTTTTCCCGATAAAGCGAAATCCGATGTATACCGGTATCGCATTCAGCAGAAGATTCACCGGCGTGTAGGGAATCTGAATACCGAAGAACATTCTGCAAATGCTTTGAATCAGGATCGTCAGCCCCGCCGCGCCTCCGGGATAAAGCCCTCCCGTGCTCACAAATGTTTTGATATTAACTGCAAACAATGCTGACGCCGCACAGATCACAATGATCCTTCTACTGTCCTTTTTCAAATCAAACGTCATAGCCTATCCCCCTATTCTTCCCGCACATACCATTCGAGATCCCTTGCCGCAATGACCCGATAATTGTCCGCGCCCTCTCCCGTTCGCAGAATCACCCGCTCGATCCCCGCCTGAATGATCTGCCTCGCGCAAAGCGGGCATGGCTTCGCTTCATGCAAAGAGCAATCTTCGGGATTGATACTGGTCAGATACAAATCTGCGCCTAAGGTCTGCTCCCGCGAACAGTTTAAAAGGGCGTTCGCCTCCGCATGGATCGCTCTGCACATCGCATAGCCCTCCCCCTGGTGCATATTCCGCTTGATGCGCGGACATTCTCCAATGTCACAGCAGTTTTCAAACCCTCTGGGCGACCCATTATAACCGGTAGAAAGCACCACATCGTTTTTGACGACCACAGCGCCATATTTTCTCTTTAAACAGGTACTTCTGTAAGCGAAGACCTCCGCACAGTTTAAGTAAGTGTCCTCCTTAGATATTCTCTTATTTCCCGATGGTTTGACCATAGTGCGCCTCCAATCTGCTCTCATCTTTTGCCTGTTCTTAACCAGTATAGCAGACTTGGAATCTGCTTTCAAATGATTCATTCTTTTTACTTTCCCCTTCTTTTCGATTAAATATTGTACTGTAACAAAAAAAATACTGATTTCCTTGCAATCAGAGAAAAGAGGTTTCTATGGAACTAGGAGAACGATTAACGATGCTGCGAAAAGAAAAAGGATATCTGCAAAAGGATGTGGCTGACCGTTTACATTTGACTGTCGCGACCATCTCAAATTATGAGAAAAACGTTCGCATGCCCAACCTTGAAACCCTGGTCAAACTGGCTGATCTCTATGACGTATCCACGGACTATCTGCTGCAGAGGACCTGCTGCAGGAGCGGTGTCCGTGCTCTTTGCCGACAACTGTCGGCGGATTTCACCGTTGGTGATCTCGTCAGCACCGCGCTGCGGCTGGACCGTTTTGGGATTCACTTCCTGCTGGAATGTTGTGAACTGCTGCGGCTGCGCTGCCGCTTGAACGATAGAAAACCATGAAGAATACGATTTTTGCCGTCGCAATCTTCAGGATCATGTGATATACTGTCTATTATATTATCAGACATTGTGAAACTCTTAATGAGCTTACGATATTGTGCAGAAATGTATCCACACTTATCTCAGACGCAAACGCGAGGAGGGCCCTATGCAGTTCACCAACAAACGTATTTTAGAGATTGCCATGCAGCAGTCCGCGGCAGATGCCAATTGCTGCGCACAGGATTTTCTGCGTGAAGAAAATGTCATTGTCGTTTCAAAGAAAAACCCTGCTGCCAGAAAATATCTGTCGCTTCCTCTTGCCTGCAATTTGATTTCCTATGGCAATAATATCGTCGCCTCGATCGATGAAAAATACCGCTCCATCGTGTTGGACTATATCAGTCGTTTTTCTGTCGCGCACTGCTTTGAGACGCCGAATTTACATGTACTGAATGATGCGCTGCAAAAAGAAGGCTTCCGCGTCTGCTTCATGGCAGAATATTTCCTGCCTGATTTAGAGACGTTGAAAGCCCTGTCCTGCCCCTATGAGCTAAAGATACTGCACGCAGAAGATTTTGCGCCGCTCTATGTCGATGCCTGGAGCAACGCTCTGTGCAAAAAACGGGCCGAACTGGATGTTTTGGGGATCGGCGCCTATGACAACGGAAAATTGATCGGCCTTGCCGGCTGCTCCGCCGACTGTGATACTATGTGGCAGATCGGTGTCGATGTGCTTCCGGAATACCGCAGACAAGGCATCGCCTGCGCCCTTACCAGTCGGCTGGCACTTGAGATCTTAGCGCATGAAAAAGTTCCTTTCTACTGCGCTGCGTGGTCCAATATAAAGTCGGTACGCAATGCCATCAAGAGCGGCTTTCGTCCTGCATGGGTGGAAATGACGGCAAAAAGCGCCGCATTTGTGGAGGAGATGAATGTGGGTCAATGATTCCGTGATTTCGGGAGGGTTGGATGAGGAGAAATTGGCGGCGCTGAGGCGTTGAAATAAGATGGAGATAAAGGGCATAACCGGTTTCAGGTTCTGCCCCTTGTCTGTATTATACAAAGAGTTTCGGGACTGTCAATCCAGTCCAGCCGGTGGCTTGTTCATTTTTTGTGATTTACTTTAGTGTTACATGCCCTTCAACACCACTTCAATGTCATCATCCGTAATCAGTGAAAACACTTTTGCGCCGTATTTTGTCATCATGCGTTCCTCTCCTGACGGGCTGCCTTCGGGCATCCCGCTTCTGCGGTTTATAATAACGATCACCGCTACCACCTGTATGTCAGCCAGCTTACGCAGCTGTTCCACTCTTTCTTCCACCGAAAGCCCTGTTGTCATCACATCGTCCACGATCACCACCCGATCGCCGTCCTTCAACGTGTGACCGCAGAGGATACGTCCACGGCTGTCCGCCACCCGTCTGTCATAGCAATAGCTGCATGTCCTTCCATATTTGGTATGCAGGATCGTAGCCGCGGCGACGGCAAAGGCAATGCCATGATAAGCCAGTCCCACCAATGTATCAAACTCCAGATGATTCTCCCGTATGCAGTCGGCAAATACCTCCCCGATACGTGCCAATTGCGCATTGGTTGAAAAGTTCTCCGTGTTGATATAGTAACTGCTTTGCCCGCCATGCTTCAATGTCTTGTCCCCGCGAACCAAAATCCCATTCTTATCCATATAGTGGATCAGCCGTTCCTTGTTGGTCATCACATCCAGCTTATATCCAAAGAGTTCGTCAATTGAAACTCCAAAATAGGTTGCCAGCGCCGGCATCATCATAATGTCTGGCTGTGCCGTCTCATTCTCCCACTTGGATACCGCCTGATAAGTCACGTTAAGCGCTCCTGCCAACTCCTCCTGTGTCACCCCTCTGGCTCCCCGCAGCTGTTTAATTGTCTGTCCTATCATACTCATACAATCTCCTTTCGCCTGCTTCAACAGGATCTCAAAACTTGTTATAATAGAGTTACACAGACGCGCGATCTGTTTTCATGGTACGTCTTTATGATATGCAAAAAAATAGCCGGATACAAGCACTTGGTCTTCTTGTTTTTCTCAACCATCGGTTGAGTGAAAATCATGTCATCAAGACAACTTCTCATAAAATTTCTGATTTTTGGGTATGAAAAACAGTCCGGGTAAGGATCGATCCTTCTCTTTATGGGGTCGGGCGAGAGCATCCTGCCCTGTCCGCTGTCGTAAAATCTCGCCGGTGCGAAGTATTTCCCGATTTCGGAAAAGCGACAGTCGACAAGTATCTTCCCGTATCGCGTATTCAGGTTGTATTATGATTTAGTGTACCATATTTTCCTGGTAATGGCGAATATTGGGAAATTCTGCTCACAATTGACATCTAAAAAAAGCCGACGCCCAGGCAGGGCACATATCTACGTCGCCGCGCTCCCGCTCCGTTCCAAGCGTAGCAGGTGCTAAGCTCGTAAAGAACCTCGCTAAGCACTGACGCTTTCCAAGGGGCTCCTTAAGATATGTGCCCTGTCTGGGCTGGGTATTGATTTAGTAAAAAACCGGAGGTATCCTCCGACTGCTTAGTCTAAAGAATACCCCGATTCTTTGCTTCATAGTTTTAAATTAGATAGGCATGTTAATACTATTACTTTAAAACAAGAATGCACTTATAATATATATTTCTTTAAAATCTTCCAAACTTTTTTAGTTTCTTTATCTAACTTTTTATTTAGTTGTCTAAGCACCTCCTTACTTTCATCACTATCATATATCACAAAATCGGATAAACTTCCTTTGTACACAAACAGACCATTATAGCTCTGTACAAGATATTGATGTTTGACCTTATCATCCTCATCTGAGTCAATGCATTCCACCTGACTCATAAGATATTTTAATGTATCTTGCCTGTACCCGCCATATTTTTGTACAAGCTTTCCAATTTCGATATATGATGTGCGTAACTGTAACATTTCCTCCTTGCTAAGCATTCCCATACCTCCCTACTATTTTAAGATTGTCTTTTCTACAATCTCAAATTCCTCAGGTAATTCAATAAATGATTGCATGATATCGTATCCGCCTACATATATACCGCCCTGCGGACCGACAGGTCCCGTATATATCGTAGTCCCCTTTGGTATTTTGATAGCATACACACAATCTATGTGGGAACTGCCTGTCTTTACTCCCGTCTTCGGATCAATCCAGAAAGGTCTCACAGCCGTGTCAATCCTTACCTTGGCAATAGAAGCTGGCGGTTCACTGGTAAACCATCTTCCATATGCTTCATTTGAATCTCCTGCCCGATACATTATCCTATCTTCCTGCAATATTTCCATATTATATCTTCCACCATAAAAATTCTTTGCAGGTTGGCGCTCTATTTCAGCTAGAGGTCCAGGATTCTCAATCATATTATATTGGTACTTGGCGATATCATCTGTACCATAAATAACCTTTGATCTACCGCTTCCACTCCCAGCAAGATGCCCCCGAAGCGCATCCACAGCTCTCCCGGCTCCATAGAATGCCGCACTGCCAAGGCCTCCTACGATCCCGCCTATCACCATATCCTTAACGAGACCGCCAAGACTGAATCCGCCGCCTTCTCCCGTCCGGCTTCTTCCTCCGCCGCCGTGTCTTACGCCGCCTTGACTCCTCCTTCTGTCTCCAAGCGTTTCTGCAAGATCGAATGGATCCGGTGAGCCGCACTTACCTCTGGGATCACGCCCCGCATGGCCGGGTGTTCCTGCTCCGGCTGCTCCTCTGCCTTTGGGCATCTCCTCCGGCCAGAGCGCTTCCCCGATGTTCCTAAGTCCGGACGATACCGCGCCGACTCCGGCTCCTCTGAGGAAGGCATCCTTCACGCCGTTTAGTTTCCCCGTGCCGTACAGCATCTGGCTGGTGGCATTCTCTGCCCCGCCTAACAGACTTTTCCCGAGATTCACCTTTCCCGTGGTGATTCCCTGTTCTAATGCGTTCCCGACACTTCCTGCCGCAAAATCCGTGGCAAAAGCAATCGGGATCCCCGCTCCGCTTCCTATCAGCGCTCCTTTTGCTGCTCCTACCACCGCGCCGTTTGCCGCTGCGCCGGCTGCCTTTTTCCAGTTGAACTTTCCGCCGCCCGTAAGCTGGGATGCCGCGCTCCCGATAAAGCCCGATGCTTTTTAAAGGGGTTCTTACGCTATCTTCTTTGTCTATGCAGAAAACTAGAATAATACAATACTTATAATCAATATTTACTGAATAAAAATACCTTGCATTAATATTTATTCTGGTTGCTCTAATCTAATCGCTTTTTGAACTTCTTTTCCAACAGCTCCATAACTTCCTAATCCATAAGTGCCACAATATTTAGGTCTATTTTCCATTTTCTTCCCTCGTATATCAACGTACTCCTGTGTGAGAAAATCCCAAAAGCCAAACTCCAAATTTATCTCTCTTTTAGATATAGGCATATTGTCAACCGTTTCAAAATAACCCTTGATCCATGGCTGATTATTCACAACAATTGGTGCGATTAATAAATCTTTTTCATCAAAATGTTTTGGTACTACTTTTTCGTTACTAGAAGAATCATATATATATATTAGTGTCATACCATTAATGAAAGAATCTATACTTTTTAAATTTATTTGTATAACTTTTCCAAAATAAAAAAGATTTTTTTGGGGTTGCAGAATAAAGACATCTCCCTCCTGTGGATGTTTTAACGATTTTTTCATTGCAATTAACTCTTTAAAAACCATTTTTATTCCTCCATAAATGCATGGTTAGGGGGCAAATGTCCCCTAACCACATCTTAATAAGAATACTGCTACATTTACAGCTCACAACAAAGTCACTTTATTTCTAAATAACCATGCCGTTTCACCCACATTTCTCCCCACTCTTTAGCATCTGCATACCATTCCCGTCTGGGACTTATACTATTAATTTTGTTGCTAAATTGAGGATTTTTTTCAATTAACACTTGTTCAATTGCTCTTGCCTGTCTACGGGTAAGTGGTTCCTTTGTTATTTGCCGCAAGTAGTCAAATCTTTTGCCGTGTTGCCTTTGCCTTTTTTCAATATCATATGTAATTCCTACATAATCCGCCCTTCCGTCTTTTATACCCAAATACACTCTGCTATTAGGCTCTCCTTTTAGTAATGTCTGTGGAGTAATATGCCTCCGCTCCACAAAACTCTCCCGAAGCGCATCCACAGCTCTCCCGGCTCCATAGAACGCCGCACTGCCAAGGCCGCCTACGATCCCGCCGATTGCCACATCCTTAACGAGACCGCCAAGGCTGAATCCGCCGCCTTCTTCCGTCCGGCTTCTTCCTCTACCGCTGTGACTCCTCTTCCTGTCACCAAGCGTTTCTGCAAGGTCGAATGGATCCGTTGATCCGCACATCTTTCTGGGATCACGCCCCGCATGGCCGGGTATTCCCGCTCCGGCTACTCCTCTGATGCGGCCGCCTCCTCCGGGATTGGAACCCGGTTCTGCTCCCCGCAGGCCCGCTGCCCTCGCGATATTGTCAAGCCCCGACATCACCGCTCCGGTTCTGGCTCCTCTGAGGAAGGCATCCTTTACGCCCCTAATCGGGCCTGTTCCGTACAGAACCTCACTCAGCGCATTCCCAGCGCCGCTTATCAGGCTTTCCCCAAGATCCACACGACCTTTGGTGATTTTCTGTTCTAATGCGTTCCCGACACTTCCTGCCGCAAAATCCGTGGCAAAAGCAATCGGGATCCCCGCTCCGCTTCCTATCAGCGCTCCTTTTGCTGCTCCTACCACCGCGCCGTTTGCCGCTGCGCCGGCTGCCTTTTTCCAGTTGAACTTTCCGCCGCCCGTAAGCTGGGATGCCGCGCTCCCGATAAAGCCCGATGCACCGCCGATCAGTCCGCCGAGACCTGCTCCCAAGAGGATGCTCGGTATCTCTCCCGTCGGGTCATTGTAGTTGACCGGATCGTTGTCGCAGTACGGATATGGATTGATCCTTCTCTTTATGGGATCGGGTGAGAGCATCCTGCCCTGTCCGCTGTCGTAGAATCTCGCCTGTGCGAAGTATTTCCCGATCACGGGATCATAAAGGTAGTTGGTAAAGCGTTTGTCTGCGTCAGTCTCCGCCGCGGACGGTCTGCCCCAGATGTCATGCCCTGCGCGCCATTCGGCATTGCCCTGCGCATCAGCCGTATACATGGGACTTCCCCAGAGATCGGGCATCTCATACTTCTGTCCTGCCGCGCTGATACTGCCGAGGCGTTCGAATCTCCTGCCGTATACGGCCTTTGTGACGTCTCCTCCGCTGCGGTATGCCATCAGGTCATTATCCGTGCCGCTTAAGAAGTCAGGCACATAGGCTGTCGTCATGATCTGCGGCGCTTCCGTCCCCGGAAGGGTCAGCGTGTTCGCGATCCGCATGTTCAGGGCATTGTAGGTATAATCCGTCTGTGCCCCGCTCAGAAGATCCTTCCCCGTCACCATACGGTTGGCCGTGTCATATACATACTGACGGATCGGGCTGCCATCCTTACTCTCTTCTGTCAGATTCCCCCTTTTGTCATAGGTATAGCCGTAGACTGTCCCGTCCTGCGCCCTCTTGGTCAGCCTGTTCATAGCATCATAGATACAGGTGGCGCTGTCTGTGCCATTGACCCTGCATTTGATACGGTTCCCACGTTCAGCCGGCAATTGAGTTGCCAGCACAGGTATAGTTTACCACACTTTTCTGATAATGGAGAAATTATTGGATTCCTGATTATAACTGACATTTGAAAATCCAACGTTCGGACAGGATAGTTAGTATAATAAGAATCGGAGGTATTCCCAGACTATTTATTATCTGCGAAATCCTCCGATTTCTTATTCAACCTTTACTTATTACTTACAGACCTAACTAATCATGGCGAGAATTAGTAAAAGTTTATCTCTAAATGGTAAACGGTAGATAGTGCGTACCTCGACTACAAGGAAAAAATATGTGACAATAGACTATATTTCTATCACAAGTATTAAAAGTTGATCCTTAACTTTTGATACCCCTATACGGAGGTAAGTCTATGGCTTCAGCAACAACGGCAGCGGCTGTACAATACCGTTTAAAAGAGTGGGCGGAGCAGATCAGAGAGTGCCAGAACCGTCCTACAGGCATGAGTGTTGTCGATTGGTGTGCCACCCAGGGCATTACGAAAGCGAACTACTATTACAGGCTGCGCCGTGTAAGGCAGGCATGTCTGGAAAACCTTCCGCCGGAGGCTGCGGCGCAGCAGATCGTTCCGGTAAACACCTGCATCCTGCAACAGAAAACGCAAGGCGGCAGCGATATGCAGCAGGGGCTTTCCATTTCTGCAAACGGTTTTTTCATCCACGTAACGGAATCCACACCCATGCCGCTGCTTGCGGCAGTCCTGGAGGTGGTGCAGAATGCTCAATGACGCCACCTGCTTTAAAGCCGTCTACATTGTCTGCGGCTACACCGATCTGCGCGCCGGGATGGACCGGCTTTCGGCACTTGTGGAAACACAGACCGGGAACCGGCCATATATCCCGGATACACTCTATCTTTTCTGCGGAAGGCGCACAGACCGCATCAAGGGGCTTGTATGGGAAGGGGACGGCTGGCTCCTGTTATACAAGCGGCTTTCGGAAAGCCGGTTCCAGTGGCCGCGCACCCCGGAGGAGGTGCGTGAATTAACGCCGCAGCAGTTCCGATGGCTGATGGAAGGGCTGACAATCACCCCGAAGAAATCAGTCAGGCCGGTGGAACCGCCGGAATACATGGGATGACTTTATGCAAAACGGAGAAATTTTCAGACGGTCTTCCTGCCGAAAAAAACGTCCCGTCTTATCCCTGCAAAGCCACGCTGCAGACCATAAAAGAGTCCGGAATGGGCGCAGATATGCTTTCCCTTCCCGAAAAAGGGTTTCGGAAACAGCATCGTACAGAGGCAGCATCCGCTGTTTTAACCATAGGCATTATGACGGACATCCGACAGTGACGGGTTCGCAAAAATCCCGTATCCATGGTATCATAAGGCTGTCAGGATATCGGGAGAAAACAGCATGGCCATAAAATATACGGAAGAACAACTGAACAGCCTTGACAGGGAAACGCTTACCAGGCTGTTCCTGTCGCAGCAGGAGCAGCTTGAAAATATCGACCATACGCTCCAGCTTGTTTTGGAACAGATGGCGGACTTAAAACGGCACCGGTTTGGCCGGTCATCGGAGAAACATGAGGCCGAAGACCAGATCTCCTTTATGGAGGTGGATGGGAAGATCGTATTCTTTAACGAAGCCGAAGCTGTTGCCGCAGGAGAAAACACACAGGAGGAGCCGGAAAATGTTTCCCGCAGAAAGCCTCAGAAAAAGCAGGGCAAACGGGAAGAAGATCTGGACGGGCTGCCGGTAGTTGTAGTGGAACATTCCATGACGGATGATGAGCTGAAAGATAAATTTGGAAAGGGCGGCTTTAAACAACTTCCGGATGAAGTATACCGCCGCTACAGCTTTACCCCGGCGAAAATCGAGGTGGAAGAACATCATGTAAAAGTGTACGCCGGGAAGGAAACGGAAGAGGTCGTAAAGGCGCCGCATCCTCGGACTTTATTAAGGGGGAGCCTTGTTTCCCCTTCGCTGGAGGCAGCGATAATGAACGCCAAATATGTCAATGCTGTTCCTCTTTACCGGCAGGAACAGGAGTTTGAACGTTACGGCCTGCACATTCCAAGACAGAACATGGCAAACTGGACGATCCAGTGCGCAGACCGTTACCTTGCGGTTCTCTATGATTACCTGCATGAAAAAATGTACGGTTACCATGTGCTGCAGGCGGACGAGACGCCCGTGCTGGTGAATAAGGACGACCGCCCTGCCGGCGCAAAAAGCTACATGTGGGTGTACCGCACCGGGCGGATGTATACAGAATGCCCGATCGTACTTTATGAATACCAGAAGACCCGCAACGCCAGCCATCCGAGGGAATTTCTGAAGGATTTCAGCGGGGTATGCGTCACGGACGGCTATCAGGTCTACCACACCATTGAAGGCGAGCGGGAAGACCTGCTGATCGCCGGATGCTGGTCCCATGCAAGGCGGAGGTTTGACGAGGCAGTGAAGGCTCTGCCTAAGCAGAAACAGAAGGACAGCCGCGCGTACCTTGCGCTGATGATGATACAAGCGATCTATCGGGAGGAAAAACAATTAAAGGATCTCCCGGCAGGGGAACGGAAAAACCGCCGCCAGTTGAACGTAAAGCCCTTGGTGGAGGCTTATTTCACATGGGTTCGTGAAAACCTCCCGAAAGTGCCGTCAAAAAGCAAGACGTGGGAAGGCTTCCATTATTCTCTGAACCAGGAGAAATACCTGAAAGTTTTTCTGGACGATGGCGAAGTACCGATGGACAATAACGCTGCGGAACAGTCCATTCGCGGATTCTGTATCGGCAAGAAAAACTGGGTAATGATCGATACCATAGCTGGGGCAAAATCAAGCGCCATCATCTACAGCATTGCGGAGACCGCAAAAGCAAACAATCTGAAACCGTATGATTACTTTGCGTATCTGCTTACCGAGCTCCCAAAACATCTGGATGATACAGACCGCAGTTTTCTGGATGATCTGCTCCCCTGGTCACCAAGCCTGCCGGAGAACTGCCGGAAGCCTGATAAAAGTGAAGTGAAATAAAGGCAGGAGCAGATCTGTTTCTATCATACAGGTTTGCTCTTGTTTTGTATAGGTACTCACTATCTACCGTTTACTCTAAATGTGCTATTTAATAAATCTCAATACCTGAACTAAATACGTGTATTCCATATATCAAAAAATCGAAGATATCCCACAACAAATTGTCGTCTAAGAATTCTTCGATTTTTTGATAACTTATTTGATTGATAGTACACCCAATATTTACTAATACTTAAAGAAAGGCTTTACAATAAAATCAATATTTAATTCCCGTAATTTATCAATCCCTTCTTTAATTTTTGGTGCTTTTGCTTTTAGTACACATACCTCCTTTTCTTCGAGCATTCGTTTAGCCGTGAGAAAATTGACACTGGCGATTTCTGCTATAAGTCTTATTCCATTTATATCTATTGTCGATATATTTCTAATGTAAAGACTATATTCTGTCGCATCAACATCTATTTCAGGATTGTATGTTGTTAATATACCCCATCCACAAGCAGGACATACCCATCCTTGTGTAGAATGTTCAGCATCAACAATTCTATGCATTCTTTCTCTGCATTCTTTACATACCATTTACTGATTCCCTCCTGGTACAAAAAGCTTGAATTCTCCTATATCATTTCTATTTGGCATTGCAAAGCGATTCATTCCCGCAACAAAATACTTCCCCCTTGATGTTGACCACAGATATTTTGTTGGCGCATAGACTTTCACATTCATCCTATTTGCCAAACTTTGTGCAAATCCATTATCTATGGCTCCAGTATTACAGGATAACAGCCTAATTGCCTGACCATTATAATCATCAGCATTTTGAATTAGGCGAGCCGCTGTTCTATGATTTACTAAAATGTGCTGTCCGTTATGTGTAATCACTATTCCATCAGACTGTCCATGGGCAATAACATCATAATATCCATTGATATCTACATCCTCTCTACGACTAATATACTTCATAAAGCTGTCATCTGCATCCATAAAAGTTGCGTCTCCAACAGAAAATACTTTTCGCCCAGCAACATGCCTCTTCAGCGCATCCACAGCCTCCCCGGCTCCATAGAAAGCCGCACTGCCAAGGCCTCCTACGATCCCGTCGATCACCACATCCTTAACGAAACCGCCAAGACTGAATCCGCCGCCTTCTCCTGTCCGGCTTCTTCCTCCGCCGCCATGGCTTACGCCGCCTTGACTCCTTCTTCTGTCTCCGAGCGTTTCTGCAAGATCAAAGGGATCCGGTGAGCCGCACTTACCTCTGGGATCACGCCCCGCATGTCCACTGTCATAGAACCTCGCCGGTGCGAAGTATTCCCCAATTTCGGAAAAGTAGCAGTTGGCGAGTATCTTCCCATATCACGTATTCAGGTTGTATTATGATTTAGTGTACCATATTTTCCTGATAATGGCGAATATTGGGAAATTCTGCTCATAATTGACATCTGATAAAATCCGACGCCCAGGCAGGGCGCATATCTACGTCGCCGCGCTCCCGCTCCGTTCCAAGCGTAGCAGGTGCTAAGCTCGTAAAGAACCTCGCTAAGCACTGACGCTTTCCAAGGGGCTCCTTAAGATATGTGCCCTGTCTGGGCTGGGTATTGATTTAGTAAAAAACCGGAGGTATCCTCCGACTGCTTAGTCTAAAGAATACCCCGATTCTTTGCTTCATAGTTTTAAATTAGATAGGCATGTTAATACTATTACTTTAAAACAAGAATGCACTTATAATATATATTTCTTTAAAATCTTCCAAACTTTTTTAGTTTCTTTATCTAACTTTTTATTTAGTTGTCTAAGCACCTCCTTACTTTCATCACTATCATATATCACCAGATCGGATAAACTATCTTTGTGCCCAAACAGACCATTATAACTATCTATCAGATACTGATGTTTATCCTTATCATCCTCATCTGAGTCAATGCATTCCACCTGACTCATAAGATTTTTTAATATCGCACTATAATACTTGTACCCGTCATATCTTTGTACCAGCTTTCCAATCTCGATATATGATGTGCGTAACTGTAACATTTCCTCCTTGCTAAGCATTCCCATACCTCCTATTTTAAGATCATCTTTTTTACAATCTCAAACTCTTCAGACGCCTCAATAAATGTTTGCATTATATCGTATCCGCCTACGTGTACTCCTCCCTGCGGGCCGACAGGTCCCGTATATATCGTAGTCCCCTTTGGTATTTTGATAGCATATACACAATCTATGTGGGAACCACCTGTCTTTACTCCCGTCTTCGAATCAATCCAGAAAGGCCTCACAGCCGTGTCAATCCTTACCTTGGCAATAGAAGTAGGCGGTTCACTGGTAAACCATCTTCCATATGCTTTTTGTGAATCTCCTGCCCGATACATTATCCTATCTTCCTGCAATATTTCCATATTATATCGTCCGCCATAGAAGTTCTTCGCCGGTCCGCCATTCATTTCAGCCAAAGGTCCGGGATTCTCAATCATATTATATTGGTACTTGGTGATATCATCTGTACCATAAATAACCTTTGATCTACCGCTTCCACTCCCGGCAAGATGCTCCCCAAGCGCATTCACAGCTCTCCCGGCTCCATAGAATGCCGCACTGCCAAGGCCGCCTACGATCCCGCCGATTGCCACGTCTTTCAGGAAACCACCAAGGCTGAATCCGCCGCTATGTCCTGCTCCGTCTTGGCTCCTCTTCCTGTCCCCGAGCGTTTCTGCAAGATCAAATGGATCCGGTGAGCCGCATTTCCCTCTGGGATCACGCCCTGTACCGCCTGATACGGCATCTTTCGGCTTTTTGCCTAACAGCCTGCTTCCCGCCACACCGAAAGGTCCGACCGTATCCGCGATATTGTCAAGCCCCGACATCACCGCTCCGGTTCTGGCTCCTCTGAGGAAGGCATCCTTTACGCCCCTAATCGGGCCTGTTCCGTACAGAACCTCACTCAGCGCATTCCCAGCGCCGCTTATCAGGCTTTCCCCAAGATCCACACGACCTTTGGTGATTTTCTGTTCTAATGCGTTCCCGACACTTCCTGCCGCAAAATCCGTGGCAAAAGCAATCGGGATCCCCGCTCCGCTTCCTATCAGCGCTCCTTTTGCTGCTCCTACCACCGCGCCGTTTGCCGCTGCGCCGGCTGCCTTTTTCCAGTTGAACTTTCCGCCGCCCGTAAGCTGGGATGCCGCGCTCCCGATAAAGCCCGATGCACCGCCGATCAGTCCGCCGAGACCTGCTCCCAAAAGGATGCTCGGTATCTCTCCCGTCGGATCATTGTAATTGACAGGATCGTTGTCACAGTACGGGTAAGGATTGATCCTTCTCTTTATGGGGTCGGGTGAGAGCATCCTGCCCTGTCCGCTGTCGTAGAATCTCGCCTGTGCAAAGTGCTTACCGATCACGGGGTCATAACTGTATTTTAAAAGAAAAACATATAGCAAATACAGTTTATCACATTTACACGCAGCTTGCATAAAATACTGCCGATTAATCTATCATCGAAAATTGTAAATCTTTCTGCATTGAACACCCGATAACATGTAAAATAAAATTGGAGATATTCTTAGACTATTTCAATCTGCGAAATACCTCCAACTTTACATTAGACTACCATAGGGTTCTTATTCAGCTCTTAAATTACATCTTAGTTATCGGACTTAATTATATTTTCCAGATAGCTTGGTTACGAAAACTCGCTTTCAATATGCGACGAAGCTGTAACAACTCACTTTTGTGTTCTTTAAAAGCCTCATCTACTACTATCCTTTCTATAAATATTACTAATTCCCCAAAATATTCTGATGTCGAAGGATAATAATGCGAGCTAAACCTTTCTAAATCCTTATACCATTTTGAATCTCTACCTACAGTATCCTGTAAAAACTTAATATAGCTTTTTACATCCTCAATTTGATTGAATTTCATTCCTATTCTCCCAACATATAGAAGTATTGTAAATCCACACTATTAGGCGGTGTCACTATTTCGATTGCTCCACCAACGTTAGTTCTCATGCCTGGTGCTGGACGTGTAATAAATTTTGATCCGCCTTTAACATATCCGCCTATAATGTAATCCATTTGGCCAAAAGCAACTCCATACTTTTCAGCATATCCAACTGTCAATGGGCTTTCAGGTGCCCAAAATTGCGCATCTGCTATTTTTGAATTGCCAAACTCTCCACCTCTATATACCATTCCTTCTTGCTTTATATACCTTCTCACCTGTCTAGCTTCTTTAGTATTACTTTGAAAAGCTATTCCATAGGGCGTCCTAATAAAGTATGCATTCTCGGCGAAATGTCGCTTAAGCGCATCCACAGCTCTCCCGGCTCCATAGAACGCCGCACTGCCAAGGCCTCCTACGATCCCGCCTATCATCATATCCTTAACGAGACCGCCAAGACTGAATCCGCCGCCTTCTCCCGTCCGGCTTCTTCCTCCGCCGCCGTGTCTTACGCCGCCTTGACTCCTCCTTCTGTCTCCAAGCGTTTCTGCAAGATCGAATGGATCCGGTGAGCCGCACTTACCTCTGGGATCACGCCCCGCATGGCCGGGTAGTCCCGCTCCGGCTGCTCCTCTGATGCGGCCGCCTCCTCCGGGATTGGAACCCGGTTCTGCTCCCCGCAGGCCCGCTGCCCTCGCGATATTGTCAAGCCCCGACATCACCGCTCCGGTTCTGGCTCCTCTGAGGAAGGCATCCTTTACGCCCCTAATCGGGCCTGTTCCGTACAGAACCTCACTCAGCGCATTCCCAGCGCCGCTTATCAGGCTTTCCCCAAGATCCACACGACCTTTGGTGATTTTCTGTTCTAATGCGTTCCCGACACTTCCTGCCGCAAAATCCGTGGCAAAAGCAATCGGGATCCCCGCTCCGCTTCCTATCAGCGCTCCTTTTGCTGCTCCTACCACCGCGCCGTTTGCCGCTGCGCCGGCTGCCTTTTTCCAGTTGAACTTTCCGCCGCCCGTAAGCTGGGATGCCGCGCTCCCGATAAAGCCCGATGCACCGCCGATCAGTCCGCCGAGACCTGCTCCCAAGAGGATGCTCGGTATCTCTCCCGTCGGGTCATTGTAGTTGACCGGATCGTTGTCGCAGTACGGATATGGATTGATCCTTCTCTTTATGGGATCGGGTGAGAGCATCCTGCCCTGTCCGCTGTCGTAGAATCTCGCCTGTGCGAAGTATTTCCCGATCACGGGATCATAAAGGTAGTTGGTAAAGCGTTTGTCTGCGTCAGTCTCCGCCGCGGACGGTCTGCCCCAGATGTCATGCCCTGCGCGCCATTCGGCATTGCCCTGCGCATCAGCCGTATACATGGGACTTCCCCAGAGATCGGGCATCTCATACTTCTGTCCTGCCGCGCTGATACTGCCGAGGCGTTCGGATGTCCTGCCGTATACACTCCCGGTGACACCCCCGCCGCTGTGGTACGCCATCAGGTCATTGTCCGTGCCGCTTAAGAAGTCAGGCACATAGGCTGTCGTCCTTATTTTCTTCTATCAGATTCTCTCTTTTGTCATAGGTATAGCCGTAGACTGTCCCGTCCTGCACCCTTCTGGTCAGCCTGTTCATGGCATCATAGAGACAGGTGGCGCTGTCTGTGCCATTGACCCTGCACTTGGTACGGTTCCTTGGCACATCATAAGAAAAATCTACAACCGTTACCCGCCACAAATGATGTTTTCGTTTAGCTTACTTTCCTTCAATGTCAATAATTAAATTATTTGGACATCTTAAACTAAAAGGTGACATTTTAAATAACTCTATGTTCATATTCTTAGAGTCAATACACACGCACTCATTTGTCGTTTCCCCCTTTTCTGCAAAGGAACATATAATCAAACTCATGTTACTTATATTTAACGTTCTCAATTCTTTAATGCTATCTATAAAACACTTAATCTCTTGGGGTGTATCTTCTATCTTCTCCCAGTTCATAAATGCACCCAAGAAATCATCTTTCTCCAACTCAAAGCTATACTTCCTCCAATAATCAGAAAAATAATCTTTTTTACATGTTTCAATATTCTTATATTCAATAACTGAAAACCCTTGTTTTATAAACATATTTCGTATCTTATTTTGTACTATTTCGTACGGCAGGACAGAATCTATAGAAATAAACTGAGTAAAATCAAAATTGCTCATATCTAAAGTCTCCTTTTCACAATAATATTGTTTAGGACTTTCACTTTAATGACAAATAAATCGTAATTTAACCCCTATATATTTCAATTATATATACACCACTTTACAACTTTTTAAAAGAAATGCCGTATGAGGCACTCTGGTGTATA
>ERZ777011.1343-NODE-1343-length-26607-cov-4.228985_pt1 | contig 26607 bp, 26 predicted proteins | sample MGYA00374964_ERZ777011 | MGnify/ENA primary metagenome ERZ777011 (study PRJEB29310, sample SAMD00008975) | mouse gut metagenome | study: EMG produced TPA metagenomics assembly of the Metagenome analysis of fecal microbiota from mouse which was promoted... | reverse complement strand
GGCTTGTATAAAGGATTATTTAAAATTTAAGTGATTTAAAAGTGTTTAAAACCCGTAAATTTGAAAACATTTTTTTCCATAGGATGTTCAAAAGTATTAAAAAATATTCAAAAAATTTTATAATATTCAAACTATATATTTTATAAAAAAATTTAAAAAAATACTTGTCAAATAAATTGTTATCGTGTATACTGTTTTAAGTAATTGATTTTGGGCTATCGCCAAACGGTAAGGCAACGGACTCTGACTCCGTCATTTCAAGGTTCGAATCCTTGTAGCCCAGCGAATGTGACCCGACAGAATGAATCTGCCGGGTTTTCTTATGCACAGGCCTGTGCAGAGGAAGTATGCCGCTAAAGCGGCGCACGGGCCGCGCGGCGAGTAGGGAGAAAATCTTCCCTACTCAATTGCACACGTACGTCCAAAGGAAATATGTCAGCAAGCTGACGGATGCCCGGCGCGCGAGCAGGGAGAAAATCTTCTCTGCTCGATTGCGCATGGGCGTGTAAAGAAAGCTACTCGGATAAATTTTCAGTCTCTCTTTACTTATAAATCTCTATCATCACCTTTTCCGCAAAAAAATCTTCCCCGACGAAATATCCTTCTGTTTCCAGTCCGCCGCCCTTATGAATGTCGGAAAAAGAGGCATTCTCTTTTACAATATCGGCTCCGCCGCCCTTAATAGTCCAACGTTCAAAAATAGTAGAATCCGTACACCGGACTGTGACCAGTTCTTCTTCCGGGCTGCCTTCCTCGGGCATGATGACAATGGACGAATTCTCTTCAAGCAGTGTACGGCTGATGACAAAGCTGTCCTGTGCTACGCTCCTTACTTTGCCGCCTATGCACATTGTTTCGTTGTCTGAAATATCATTTGCAGAAGAATTTTTTTCGGAATTGTCATTTTCAGGGATATCGCCCTCGTCTTTTTCACTCTGATTTTGCGGCAGTGTGTCCGCGTCGGTTTCCAGTGCTGCGGAAAGCGGCGTATAGCTCTGCTCCGTATCCTGACCACAGCCTGTCACCAAGGCCAGGATCAGCACCATGATTTTTGCCGTTGCCGTATATTTTTTCTTCATTTCATGCTCTCCTTTTGCCAATATTTTCTTTATGATAGCAAGGCAATCTCTAAGGAATCTCTAAATATTCCGTAAATATTCTCCTGCCGGCCTTTCCTGTGTGTCCCGTAAAATAAGAATCTGCTGAAACGGAACGGAAAAAATGGGAAAATAACTAAGGAAAAATAAACGTAGATCGCTTTATTGTATTTAGCGAAGAATTTGTGTATAATGGGCTTTATATATAAGAGCAAACAGTTTAAATCCTTGTAACCCGGCTTACGAGCTCAATGGGATATTTTCCATTGGGTGTTTTTTGTTAGGCCAATTTGGAGATTTAGATAGTTGTTTAAGGAGAAGGAAATCATGTACAGTTATAAAAGCAGAATCAGATACAGTGAGCTGGATGAGTCAGGGCATTTGAGGCTGGAATCGCTGCTTGATTATTTTCAGGATTGTTCTACTTTTCAGTCGGAGGATATAGGACTGGGGGTGGATTGTTTAAAAAAACGACATTTGATCTGGGTAATGTCCTCCTGGCAGATTGTTGTGGAGCGTTATCCTGATTTATGCGAATGGGTTACCATTGGAACCATACCGTATGATTTTAAAGGTTTTTTGGGTTTTCGAAATTTTCTCATGACAGATGAGGAGGGCAGGCGGCTGGCCTGTGCCAATACCATCTGGAGTCTTTTAGATACAAGGACGGGCATGCCCGTGAAGGCGCCGGAGGATATGCAGGAAAAATATGTTCTGGGGCCTAAACTGGATATGGAGTATGCGCCCAGGAAGATACGGATTCCTGAAAAGATGGAGCGCCGGGAGAAGGTGCGTATTTGTCCCCATCACTTAGACACAAACCATCATGTCAACAACGGGCAGTTTATCCGAATAGCTACAGCCAGTTTGCCCGTAGACAGATTAGCTATGGACAGTTCGGAAACAGCCAATTTGGCTGTAGGCGGCTCGGCCATGGATAACCCGGGGAATGGCGGCAGGGTAAAGCAGCTGCGTGCGGAGTATAAAAAGCAGGTGGTGCTGGGAGATGTGCTGACCCCTTATACCATGACGGAAAAGGACGGAAGGACAATCGTAGTGTTGAAGGATGAGACGGATAGTATTTGCTGCATTGTGGAAGTGCGGTAAACAGTCTTTATAGGCAGGATGGCATGATGGAATGAAGCGTCGCATAGGTGTTTGTGTTGAGGATGATTCGGAGGTGCGGATATGATTCGATTAGGCGAAAGACAGGAACTGATAATCGTAAAAAAAGTCGATTTTGGCGTTTATCTTGCGGATACGGGGGAAGGAGGGGATCCGCAGGAGCGAGTGCTTCTGCCCAAAAAGGAAGTTCCCGGGGATGCAAGGACAGGGGACCGGCTGAGCGTATTTATTTACAGGGATTCTATGGACCGTATGATAGCGACCACCCGGCAGCCGGAATTCTCCGTAGGGGAGGTGGCGATTCTTAAGGTTAAGGAAGTGGGGAAGATAGGCGCTTTTCTGGAGTGGAAACTGGAAAAAGACCTGCTCCTTCCTTTTAAAGAGCAGACCGTTAAAGTACAGGAGGGGCAGGAGTGTCTGGTTGCGCTTTACATCGATAAAAGCGGACGGCTTTGTACCACGATGAAGGTGTACCCTTACTTAAGAACCGACAGTCCTTATAAAAAAGATGATAAAGTAGAGGGCTGGGTTTATCAGGTGATTGAAAATTTTGGTATGTTTGTGGCCGTGGATAACTGTTATTGCGCAATGATCCCAAAAAGAGAACCTACAGGCGAGGTTAAAGTGGGGGACAGAATAACCGCCAGGGTAGCGGGGGTGCTTGAAGATGGGAAATTGACCTTAAGTCTTCGGGAAAAAGCTTATATTCAAATAGGAAAGGATGCAAAGGAGCTGATAGAGATGATAAAAAAGGAAGGCGGCAGGCTGCCATTTAACGACAAAGCAGACCCGGAATTGATCAGAAGCGCCACAGGTATGAGCAAAAATGAGTTTAAGCGTGCCGTAGGCAATTTATATAAACAAAGGCTTATTGTAATAGAACCGGATGGAATTAAATTGGTTTAAGGCGCCGGATACGCAAATTTGTGTTTGAGAACACAAATTCGCAGGTTAAGAAGGGAGCTTGGTTATTTATATGAAAATGGGCAGCAAAAAAGCAAATTGGGCATTTTTAGCGACAATTTTGTGTTATATAGGAGTGTTGTTTTTGGTAGCTAAATTTTTTCCTTCATTTGCAGAGAACCTTTTTTGGAGTAATTTAATATGTGAAATAGTGATAGTATTGCCAATATTCATTTGTATACTTGCGTCGGGGGAAAATTTTATTTCTTTTTTAGGATTTCACAAAATGAGATTTACTTCCGTACTTATGACGGGATTATTCACATTTTTAAGTGTGCCTATGCTGACCGTGCTGAATCTTTTTTCACAATTTTGGGTGGAAAATACGGTGGCGTCCTCAATGGAAAGTATGAATGCAGGACAGATGCCTTTCGGCCTTTTGTTTCTTTCGGTGGGGATTATAGCGCCGGTATTTGAGGAGGCCGCCTGCAGAGGCGCTTATTACCATTCATACCGCACCTCAGGGCGCACCTTTGGGGCGATGATAATGTCAGCGCTTATTTTTGCTTTGGTCCACATGAATTTTAATCAGGCAAGTTATGCCTTTGGAATGGGGATTTTGTCCGTTCTTTTGCTGGAAGTGACAGGTAGCTTATGGTCCTGTATTCTTTATCACAGTTTAATTAACGGAAGCCAGATTATGCTTTTATACGGCGCGTTTAAAGTGAATCCAAATGTTTACAGTGAACAGGCCGGAGCCATTACAGCTGATTTTCTGCTCTATGGAATTGGAATTTATTTGGTGCTGGCGGCGGTTACTTTGCCTCTGGCATGGGCTGTGCTTGTCTGGATTAGCATAAACGAGGGCCGGCAGGGAGCCTTATCCTGTTTCCTTCCTAAAATGGCGCGACGCAATAGCACGCTGCCCGATGGGGTAGAAAAAAAGGATAAGATAGTATCCGTACCTTTTGTACTGGCTCTTATCCTTTGCATTGGCATGATGACAGGAATTTTCTATCTGATTGTAGAGAAAATAATCCAAATAGCGGCATGAATGCCCTGATTAGTCAAACGAGCATATCAATATTGCCTCCAATATGGGGATTTACGGATAGTTCCATAGAACGATCCATCATATTAATCAGGCTCTCACCAAGTATTTCGGAATTTTCCATTGCTTTATCAAGGACGGCAATTCCGACCTGGTTTGTAAGTTTTACATTTGCCAAAGCGGTTGATAACTCGGGAATATTCATAATAACCTCCATGCTTCCGAAAGCATGTGAAAAATTTATTTTTCACAGTAAGTCCTCGGATTTTAAATTGATTTTGACAGATGCCATAAAAAACTTTATTATGATACGTATCAGACTATAAGTCTATTATTTATCATATCATAAAACTGCAAAAAGCGAAATGTTTTATTTGCTGCCCGCCCGTTCTTTTTTGTGAAGGTTGCATAGAGCCGTAAATTGGAAAAAGGAGCCAAAAAACATTAAGAATACACAAAAACTTTATAATTTCAGGTAGATTTCTATGTACATTTATATTAATATAGAAAAAGGAGTTTAAAGGGGAGAATAATTAATTAAGAGAAATATTGTTTATTTTGCATAGCATTATAAATGATAGAAGGAGGGGGCATATGATTTCTAATCAGATTTTACAGAACACGATTGAAGGGCTTAAGGCAATCGCAAGGGTAGACTTTTGTGTAATGGATGTGGATGGAAAGGAAGCGGCTTCCACCACACCCGGTATGTCGGACTGTGAGTCTGAAACAGTGGAGTTTGCCAAATCACCGGCTGACTCTCAGGAGATAAGGGGATACCAGTATTTTAAGATATACGACGAGCAGCAGCCGGAGTATGTTTTAATCGCATCCGGAATAGGTGAAGATGTGTATATGGTAGGAAAGATGGCCGCATTTCAGATTCAAAATCTGCTGGTAGCATACAAAGAGAGGTTTGATAAGGATAACTTTATTAAAAACCTTCTTCTTGATAATCTGCTTTTAGTAGACATTTACAGCCGTGCAAAAAAACTGCATATACAGACGGATGTAAAGCGGGCCGTGCTGGTGGTTGAGACAGGAAACAGCAAGGACAGCAATGTCTTAGAGGCAATGAGAAGTTTTTGCGGCAGTAACAGCAAAGATTTTGTCACAGCCGTAGATGAAAATAATGTGATTGTGGTGAAGGATTTGTCCGAGGGGGACGGTGCGAAAGAAATTGAAAAAAGCGCGGATAGTATAGAGGCTTTTCTGCTAAAGGAAGGCATGACGCAGGTACATATTGCCTATGGAACGGTGGTTAAGGAAATCAAAGAAGTCAGCCGTTCCTATAAGGAAGCTAAAATGGCGATGGATGTGGGCAAAATCTTTTTTGGCGAAAGAAATATTATTGCCTACAGTGAATTGGGAATTGGCCGTTTGATTTATCAGCTGCCTATTCCGCTTTGCAAAATGTTTATCAAAGAGATTTTTGGCGGCAGGGGATTGGATGAATTTGATGAAGAAACTCTTACCACCATCAACAAATTTTTTGAAAACAGTCTTAATGTTTCTGAAACATCAAGACAGCTGTTTATCCACAGGAATACTCTGGTGTATCGTCTGGATAAGCTGCAAAAGAGCACAGGCTTGGATCTACGTATTTTTGAAGACGCCATTACATTCAGAATTGCGCTTATGGTAGTGAAATATATGAATTATATGGAGAGCCTTGATTATTAAAATTATGTGTGGAAACGAGATGAAGATTTTCTAATACGGCAGAATACGCCGCCTAAGAAAATCTAAATCATCTCGCGTAGAATCGCTAAAGGCGATTCTACTGATGTTTGGAAGTGTGAAAGTACAAGTGGAGGATAACCGTGGTAAGAAGTGATGCAAAAAGCAGGAGAAGAAGAAAGCATATTTCCGGGAGCGATGAAATAATTACACTCAACAATGTGAGTAAGGCATATGCCACAGGCGCCCCTGCGCTAAACGGAGTCAGCCTGCATATTAAAAGGGGCGAATTCGTTTTTATTGTGGGGGACAGCGGGTCAGGGAAATCAACTATGATTAAGCTCCTGCTTCGGGAGCTTGTGCCAACTTCGGGCGATATCAATGTAATGGGGTACGATTTGGTGCGTATACGCCATAGGAAAATACCGAAATTCCGCAGAAATCTTGGCATTGTTTTTCAGGATTTCCGACTTTTGAAGGACAGGAATGTATATGAAAATGTGGCCTTTGCGCAGCGTATTATACAGGTATCCAATAAAGAAATTAAAAGAAATGTTCCCAGCATTCTGGCAATTGTAGGGCTGGCAGGGAAATATAAGGCGAAACCAAGGCAGCTCTCGGGAGGAGAACAGCAAAGGGTGGCAATTGCCAGAGCGTTAATCAATCAACCAAGCATTCTCCTGGCAGATGAGCCTACCGGTAATCTGGATCCTAAAAATTCATGGGAAATCATGAAACTGCTCGAGCAGATCAATGAAAACGGAACTACGGTGCTTGTAGTAACCCATAATCGTGAGATAGTCAACGCGATGCAAAAGAGGGTTGTTACAATGAAGAAAGGCGTCATTGTAAGCGACGAAGAAAAAGGTGGCTACATAGATGAGGATTAGTACATTTTTTTATACTATCAAACAGGGAATTATCAATATTTTCAGGAATAAATGGTTTTCATTGGCGTCTATAGCCACGATTGGCGCTTGTTTATTTTTGTTTGGACTGTTTTATGCCATCGTGATGAACTTCCAGAGTATTGTAAAGAATGCGGAAGAAGGAATGTCGGTAACGGTCTTTTTTGACAATGGTATCAGTCAGGAACGGATCCAGGAAATAGGCGCAATGATTGAAAAACGCACGGAAGTTTCAAAAATAGTATTCAAATCAGCGGATGAAGCATGGGCGGAGTTTAAAGAAGAATACCTTGGCGAATATTCGGATGGCTTTACGGAGAATCCATTGGAAAATTCGGCCAGCTACGAAATTTACTTAAGCGACGTGTCTATGCAGCCCGCACTGGTAACCTATCTGGAGGAGACGGAAGGAATCAGGCTGGTAAACAGATCTGAGGTTATGGCCTCTACTCTTACGGGAGTGAACGCGCTGGTGGCATACATTTCGGTAGGCATCATAGCTATTTTATTTGCGGTATCTATTTTCCTTATAAGTAATACGGTAACAATTGGGATTTCAGTGCGAAAGGAAGAAATTAATATTATGAAATACATTGGCGCCACAGATTTTTTTGTGCGTGCGCCGTTTGTCATTGAGGGCATGATGATTGGAATGGTCGGCGCATTGATACCGATTGGGATTCTGTATGTTCTTTATGAAAAAGTGATTGAATATATTATGTTAAGATTTTCTATTTTGACAAAATTATTATCTTTTTTGCCAGTGGAAGTTATTTTCAATACTTTGCTGCCGGCATCCATTATTATGGGAGTAGGCATGGGATTTTTAGGCAGTGTGACTACGGTCAGGAAACATCTTAAGGTGTGATTGAGGTGAATGGATGAAGCGATGGAGAAATATGGCCTGTGTGCTGATTTGCCTTGGACTTGTTTTGGGAATTGCCTGTAAATGTGAAACAACTGCTTATGCCAGCGAATTGACCAATGACAGCATTAAAAAGAAAGAAGCGGAAATTGATAAGGCAAAGGAAGAAAAAAAAGCACTGCAGAGCGGGCTTACGGATGTAAAAGCATTGAAAAAGAAGCTGGAAGCTTCCAAAGCGGATCTGGCAAATTATGTGGCGGAGCTTGACGCGGATTTGGCGAATATTCAGGCGAAACTGGATGAACTGAAGGCAATGGTGGAGGAAAAGGAAAAGGAGATTGAGGCAAAAACAAAGGAGCTCGAGGAAGCCATCGATACCCAGCAGACCCAGTATGAGGCCATGAAAAGCCGCATTAAGTTTATGTATGAAAAAGGGGATACTCTGTTTTTAGAGCTTTTTATGGGAGCGAAAAGCTTTGGCGATATGCTCAATAAGGCAGATTACATAGAAATGCTTTCCTCCTATGACAGGAAGATGCTGGATGAGTATGTGGCGTATGCGGAATATGTGGCTCTTTGTAAGGAAGGACTAGAAGAAGAAAAGGATGTATTGGAGGAAGCAAAAGCGGCGGCCAAGGAGGAGGAGGCTTCTTTAAATGAGCTGATTGCAACCAAGGAACATGAAATTTATAAGGTGTCAGGAGATATTCAAAGCCAGGAGGCGGCGATTAAGGAATACGAGGCCAGCATTGCAGCGGAGAATGAAACCATTGCGGCGCTGGAGGCAGCGGTTGCGGAGGAAAAGAAGAAGCTGGCGGCCGAACAGGCCCGCAGGTATGACGGAGGTATGTTTGCCTGGCCGGCTCCCTCTTATACAAGGATTTCGGATGAATATGGAAATCGCCCACACCCTATTTTAAAGGTTACCAAGTTCCACAATGGACTGGATATGGCAGCTCCGGGGGGGAGTCCGATTCTGGCGGCATATGACGGGACAGTGGTAGCGGCAGCTTACAGCGGTAGTATGGGAAACTATATTATGATAGATCACGGCGACGGCCTGTATACCATTTATATGCATGCATCCGCCCTTTACGTTTCTAAGGGGGCGGAAGTATCAAAGGGGGCGAAGATTGCCGCGGTGGGAAGCACAGGGCGTTCCACAGGGAACCATTTGCACTTTGGCGTGAGGCTGAATGGAAGTTATGTAAATCCGAGGAATTATTTAGGCGGCTAAATGTAATTAGCAAATTTGTGCCCGCACCTAAATTTGCGGGTTTTTGACCGAAAGTATGGGGAATTTCTAAATAAAAATTCGAAATGGAGAGATTTGCGTGGATAAATCAGAGGAAACAGACAAAAGAACCTGGGAGCAGGAGGAACCGGTTAAGGAAAGCGAAAACAAAAGACATTCCGGAGATTTTTTGAAGGGTCTGATTACAGGAATGCTTATTATTTCTTTGCTTTTTACCTGTGTTTGTGCAGGAGGAGCGCTTTACCGGTTATATAAGGGACGGGCAGTGGATGCGGCGGCGGAAAGTAACCGGAAAAGTGTAATAACCACTGACACCTTTGAAAAGATGAAGGTTATCGAAGATGCCATCAGCGAGTATTACTACTATGAAGATAAGGTAGATGAGGAAGAATTGCGGGAAGGTATCTATAAGGGGATGGTAAATTCCTTAGGCGATCCTTACTCCGAATATTATTCCAGGGAAGAACTGGAAGAAGTAATAAACAGTAACCAGGGAATTTCTTACGGAATTGGCGCTTACATTTCTATGAGTAAGCAGATGAATATGGCTATGATTAATGGCGTTATGGAAAAATCTCCTGCGGAAGAAGCAGGCTTGCGGGAAGGAGATATCATTTACGAGGTTGACGGGGAGTCAACCCAGGGAATGAGCCTGACACAGGTGGTCAGTCTGGTAAAGGGACGGGAAGGAACTACGGTACGTCTGACTATTTACAGGGAAGGCGAGGTGGATTTCCAGAGACTGGAGATAAAGCGCAGTAAGCGGCTTGAAACGACAACCGTGGACAGCGGTATGCTGGAGGACGCCGACAATATTGGTTACCTGCGTATTCGGGAATTTGACACTGTGACGGTAGATCAATATACGGAGGCAATGGCAGAGCTGCGTGGGAACGGTATGGAAGGAATGATACTTGATTTGCGCAGCAATCCTGGCGGCGATCTCAGCGCAGTAGTTGAAATCGCAAGAAAAATTTTGCCGAAGGGTCTTATTGTCTATACGGAGGATAAACAGGGAACGCGTAAGGAATATACCTGCGATGGGGACAGGGAGCTGGATATTCCGCTGGTAGTATTAGTAAATGAATATTCAGCAAGCGCGTCGGAGATATTGGCAGGGGCGATTCAGGACTACCATAAAGGAACGCTGGTCGGGACGACCACGTACGGAAAAGGGATTGTCCAGCAGATACACCGGCTGGAGGATGGAACAGCTCTTAAGCTGACCATCAGCGCTTATTATACACCTACCGGAAGAAATATTCATGGTGTAGGGATTGAGCCGGATATTGAGCTGGAATATGATTATGATGCCAATGAGGCTGACGAAAGCGATAATCAGGTGGAAAAGGCGATAGAAATATTAAAAAAGGAAATAGGTTAAAGCTTAGAAAAACAATTAAAAAAAGAGTTTTTAATATTAAAAAATGGAAAAGTATGGAAGATGAAATTTCTTCTATACTTTTTTGTTTTGTGCATGGGGAGCATGAGGAAAACCGCTGCTATGCAACAAATGCCCCACGCGCTAAATAGGGAGAAAGTCTTTCCTACTTGATTGTTTAGATCCAAATAAAGAAAATTAAATGGATAAAAACCATACATTTGAGAGTAAATGAATGCATTCATAAGAAACAAAATGTATATAATATACAAATTTAAATCACATTTATTGTGCATAATGCACAAATATTAACTTTTTTATTGGCGATTCATCCGATTTACAAATGTACGTATATTATGATATCGTGTAGGTAGCTTGTAAAAACGAGTACGAACATACATAAGGAGGGCGGAAGATGAAACATTTAGCAATTATTGGAAGCAGCGGCGGAAATTTGTATAATCAGGGCGGCGCAGATCCGGAAAAAATGATGCATGAGGTGTTCGTTCAGGCGGAATCTGCCGGAATCGAAGTCTCCTACGTTCAGTTTATCGGAACAAGTACCTCCATGGACAATATTTCCATGGACGCCAAAGCCAGACTGTGGACGCTTTCAGGTAAAAACACAATAGGAAGCAGTGAAGAAAAAACCTTAAAAGAAATTAACCGGATGGCAGAGGAGACGGATCAGGAGCTGGCGGAGCTGATCAGAAAAGGTGAGATTGACGGCATCATGCTTTTAAGCTGTGATCCAAATGGGGTTAATCATCAGGCGCTGACGGCGGCTGCAGAAAAGAAAATTCCCTGTGCAGGCACAGGCGGAACCTCCATGGCAAATACGCAGGCTATGGGCTGCCGCGTGATCGCAGCATCAGGAACCACAGGGACCACAAACAGGACACGGGCGATCTCCGCGGTTTCGGCTTTATCAAAGGAATGGAAGCTGAAATATTCTCCTATCATCGGTTCATCAGGCGGCGGACAGGTTCAGGAAGGCAGTGTGTGGAAAAGAATCAATTTCAGAGGGATTATGATGGCGTCCATGCCTGGCTTTATCGCCATGGCGCTTTGCCTGGCGCTGAGTAAGATTCCGGGGCTTAGCGTGCTGGAGGAAGTTTTTAATACACTGGTAGGCTATCTTCCCATAATTCTGGCAGCTATTGCTGCTAAGCAGGTATCCGGGCTGGATGAAGTGGGAATTGTTGCAGGAATTGTTGCAGGGGCGCTTTCCATTGACGGAGGCATCATAGGGGGGCTCTGTACAGGTATCATAGCAGGAATTTTTGCCTATTATATTATTTCTCTTTGTTTCAAATACAAAGTACCCGGTACCACTGCCAATATTGCGGCGGGTGGAATTGCAGGGCTTGCCGCCGGGTTTATCGGGATGTTCCTGATAGCTCCGGTTGCACTGTGGATTGGAAATATGATCAAAGCGGCCATTGACTGGGCATTGGCAGTAAACCCCATTTTGGCAGGCGCTATTGCCGGATTTGCCATCTGGTTTGCCATCATGGGCGGCGTGTATCATGCGGCAATCCTTCCTATTATTCTTTTGGAAATGGAATCTACCGGTTTCAGTTTCCTGGGATGTATCGATCTTTGCTCCATGGTTATGGTTTGCGCAGGTCTTCAGCTTGGAAATATCATTGCGCCTAAGAAGGACGGCGATCGCGTGACCAGCATTCCCAATATTATTATCAATCTTGGGTTCGGAACCTTTGTGGAGGCGGCATATCCTTTTATGTTTGCAAGTAAAAAAATCTTTGCCTCTGTGATTGCGTCGGCTACGGTGACAGGTCTTCTTATCGGAATGTTCGACGTGAAATGTACGGCATATGTGCCTTGCTTTTTGGCTCCGTTTATGTCCAACGACAAAGCGGTTCTGGCAGTTGTCTGCATGGTAGTTGCAGTGGCAATGCAGGCTGTCCTTACGGTAATCTGCAATCTTTCCGAGCGCAATAAATAAGGTGGATAATGACAGCTTAGTTGACTTTTTTGTTAGTATGGAGGAGAATTATGTACACAAATGACATGGCACGGAAAATGAGTGCCGCTATGGAAAAAGTAAAAAAGGCGATTGAAGCAGGAGGAGGCCACACCATTCTCAGTACGGGCATTACAGGAGATGACGCCCGTATGGCCAAGGCGGTGGTAGATGCGGGGATTAAAATGTTAGAGCCAAATCATCCTGCTGTTGCACTGGCCAGAGGCTATAAGGGCGTAACGACCATGCATGAGGCGGAGCAGGTCCGCTATGGGATTACGGTAGCGCAGATGGCAGAGGTGACACAGGGCGTTAGAAGCGTGGTTGGAAAAGATATTTATATTACCACCGGTATTCCCGGAGGATTCACAGAGATTTTGCCGATGCCTCTTACAGACGAGGATTTCCTAATGATGGCCAGAGCCGGTGCGGATGGATTGCACACCCACAAGTCCTCCCTTTACGATCTGGAGGAGCTGGTAAAAAAGGCGCATAAATATGGGTTGTGTGTGGACGCTTATATTGGGCTGCCTACGGATCTTCATACTTTTGGCATTTCCGCTGAAAAGCCGGAAGAGGTGGCGCGTCTGGCGAGGCAAATGGAAGAAATAGGAACAGATATGATTGGCCTTATGACAGGCATGAGCTATGAGGGGATCGATGCGGGACAGATTCCACAGGTATTGAAGGAAAGACTGTGCGCGATGGTAGAAGCAGTGAAGGTTCCTACGTTGGCGGAGGGCGGAATTAATATCGACAATTTCCGTGCTTTTAAGGACACTGGGGTTAATATTCTGGTGATTGGAACGGCTATTGACGGAATGGCCGGAAAAGCGGTGGCGGCAGCAGCCAGAGAATTTTTGCATATTTAAATTCTTTTATATGTAGTTTTGGAGCTGCTTGGCCAGGGCCACGCATTTATGGCACAGGCGGTAGGAACATGACAACAGAGGTGGCCAAAGGGCTTTGCCTGAATTTTCAGGGCAAAGCCCTTTTTTAAAAAAGAGATGGAAAAGTTGCAGTTTCTGGTTTAAAATAATAACGGAAACAGAATTTCACTGTGGAGATGATATGGAAAAAGCAAAAGAAGCCCGATATCGTATAATTTATAAGCAGTTGAAGGAAAAGATTGAAAGCGGAGAGTATAAGCAGGGGCACCGGCTTAAGACAGAGAAAGAGCTTCAGGAGGAGTATGGCGTAAGCAGAGACACTATCCGCAGGGCGCTTTCACATCTGGAGAATGAAGATTATATTGTGAAAAAGCCTGCTCTGGGTACTTTTGTCAAGCACAAAAAATCCGATTATCAGCTTTCTAAAATGGAAAGCTTTACGGAGCAGATGAAAAGCAGAGGAATTTCCCCATCCTCAGAGATTATTTCCATCGAACTGGTCAGCAATCCCGGGCGGCAGGTGGTAAAAGAGCTTTTGCTCGGCGAGCAGGAGAAGTGTTACCGGATTACGAGAATCCGCAAAGGGGATGAGAGCCCTATGGCCTATGAGATTGCTTACATCCCACGGAAATTGTGCCCTAATCTACAGAAACATCTGGACGATACAAGCTCTCTGTACCAGATTTATGAAGAAGTGTATCATCATAAAATGGGGGATGGCAGAATTAAGCTGGAAGCCGATATGCCCGGCATTGAAATCCAGAAAAGTCTGGGGATATCCCATGATTCCCCGGTGCTCCGGATGGAGTGTACCATGCAGTTAGAGGACGGGACTCCGCTTTACTATGTGGAATGCTATTATATTGGCGCAAAATATTACTTTTCAACAATATTACCAAGAAAATGAGGAGGAAAAGGTTATGGAACCCAGAATCGCAACAATTAAAAGAGTAACAAAGGAAACGGATATCTCGCTGACTCTGAATCTGGATGGAAGCGGGAAGTGCAATCTTGACACGGGAATAGGATTTTTTGACCATATGTTGAACGGATTTGCCCGTCATGGTCTTTTTGATTTGGAACTAATCTGTAAGGGAGATCTTGAGGTGGATTCCCATCATACGGTGGAAGACTGTGGTATTGTTTTAGGACAGGCCCTCAAAGAAGCGGTGGGAGACAAGAAAGCCATCAAACGGTACGGGAGCGCCATGCTGCCCATGGACGAGGCGCTTGTGCTGTGCGCCGTGGATCTTTCCGGAAGACCCTATTTTTCCTATAATGCCCAGTATACGGTACCTCTTTTAGGAAACATGCAGACGGAAATGATTCATGACTTTTTCTATGCGGTTTCCTATACGGCATCCATGAATCTGCATATTAAGCAGATTTCGGGAAGCAACAATCACCATATTGCGGAGAGCAGCTTTAAGGCATTCGCCAAAGCTCTTGATATGGCTACTATGTACGAGGATCGCCTGAACGGTTCGGTGTGGTCAACAAAGGGCGTGCTTTAGAAAGATATTTTCCGACAAAGTAATGATGAATTTTCTATGGGCTCCGAAAAAGTTTTAAGATTTCGGGGCCCGTTTTGCGTATATATACAAAGCTCCTATCTTTTCTTTTCTGAAATTTTCTCATAAAAAGTATAGGCAGGAAAAATATAGCAACTAATAAAATGTCAAAATGTGCACTTTTTGATATTTTTTCGTTAATTACAGAATGTTACAATATCATTGTACTTTCAAGAATTTCTCTGACATTATGCACAATAAAAATGATGAAATTTTATCTGTTTATCAAAAGGTACAGCATATGGAAAAGGGTAAAATCTACTCACAGTAGACCATAGCCTTTATGTCTTTCGTTATAATATATACTTGTGATAGAAGTAAATGATTTTTTTTGACAGAAGTTGTTGTATATTTCAAATTTTCTGTGTACTAATAAATATAGAGGGGTACACATGAAAGAAAAATCATTTACGCCCAAAATAATACAAAGGAAAGGGTGTTGCAAGTATGAGGAAAATGGCTATTTACGCAAGACAGAGTTTAGACAAAGAGGACAGTCTTTCAATCCAAAAACAGATTGATGACTGCAAAAACAGTATTAATAATTACAAACAACGTACTGGTTCTGATGCTCCTATTCAGACATTCATTGATAGGGGGTTTTCTGGAAAAAATACTGATAGACCATCTTTTATTGAAATGATGGAAGAAGTTAAAGCTGATAGAATTGAAACAATTTTTTTCTATAGGCTTGATAGAATAAGCCGCAATCTCTTAGACTTCAATTTAATGTGGAAAGAATTGCAAGCGCATGATTGTAGCTTTGTAAGCTGTACAGAAACCATGTTAGACACAACAACGCCAACGGGAGAAGCACAAGTTCAAATGACAATGTTGTTTGCTGAGTTGGAACGAAAAACAATAGCACAAAGGGTAAAGGACAATTATTATTTTCGCATTGCGAATGATGGCAGGTGGGCAAGTGGACCTGCTCCGTTCGGATTCCGAAATGCAAAAACAGTAGACGGTAAATCGACACTTGAATTTGTTGAAGAAGAAATTGAAGCTGTAAAATATTGTTTTGACAAATATGCTCATTGTCCTAACATATCACTATTCAAATTATGTCAGGACTTGAAAGCGATGGGATATAAAAGCAAAAGCAGAAGCGGTGCATGGACAGCAACAACATTAAGCAGAATGTTACAATCTCCTGTTTATGTTATTGCTGATGAACGTTTACAAAAATTCTTTGAGATGCGAAAAATTAAATTTCTGAATGACTGTACGTGGACAGGGGAAACAAGTTGTCATATTGTTGCTAAAAAGAGTGGAAACAGCCACATAAGCAAATATGACACCCTTGAAAATCAAAGTATTTATCTTACGAATTTTAAAGGGCATGTGGACAGTAAAACATATATCATGGTGCAAGAACGTTTAAGAGAAAATGAACAAATAGCCCGTTCTAATGCGCCATCTGTTTTGCAGGAATTGGCAGGATTGATAAAATGCAAAGAGTGTGGATATGCTGTAAAAGCGTATAGTAAAAACAAGAAGACTGGACATGTTTCCCTCTGTTGTGCTGGTCGAACGATTGAAAAAGTATGTAATGTCTCTTTTGCAGGTATAAAGTTTGCTGATATACAAAGCACAGTCGGGAACGAGATACAAAAAAAATTAGATGCTATTGCAAAAGAAGTATTAGAAGATATGTTTAATACAAAAGAGAAAGAAGACAAAATAACAGCATTAAACGAACAGATTGAAAATCTTATTGACCTTGCCGCCCTTGGTGGACAAGCCGCAAAAAAGGTACATAGTAAAATAGAAAAGATTGAAGCAGAAATTAAACAATTGCAACTTGACGAATTTATGAACACAAAGAAAACCGAACGGTTGCGAATAAGTGACAGTTTACCTATAGTTTATGCGAGAATGACGCAAGACGAAAAGAAAAGCATCTGTCAGCAAATGATTCAAAAAATCTTGTTATCTCATGGTGGCGACATAGAAATAATTTGGAAAGTATAAGAGGGAAGGCGCAAGCCTTCCTTTTTTTGTTTGTCTCTTTGAAACAGGTATAATATAAGAAGATAGTAAAATTTTAAAGCCAAACAAGGCAAAGGAGAATAAAAGACAATGAAACACACAAAAATTATGATAGCGGCGGTTGCTGTTCTTTTTGCAATTATGCCTGTTGCTGTGCAGGCAAGATATACAGAAGATACCTTTTATATGCAATATGTAGAAGGTCAAGAACTTGGAAGTTTGACATATGCAGGAGACACATATAGCGTTCATTATGGTATGTCACAAGAGACAGTTGACACTGGAAACGTTGAAGTTTTTGGACTTAGCGCACAAGACCATCTTATTATGCTTGCTCACAGTGATAAAGCATTTAGCAAGCTGTATAATAACAGCCAAATCGGTTCTAAAATAAATGTTACAATAGGCGATAATTCAACATGGTATGAAGTTTTTAATACTTATTGGATAGACCAGAACGCATGGGAAAATGAAGATAACATGTATAATTTCTACTATACAGACACAACGCCTTTGACGCTTATAACATGTAATCATCATGGCGCAACAAGGGGAAGGTGGATTGTTCAATGCACATATACAAATGAGCCTGTTCAAGAAGATGTTATTTTTCTTCCACCTGTGACAGATGCAAATGAAGGGATTGAAGAAGCTGTTGAAATACCTGTTATTGAAGAAACATTTGAACCAGTCGAAGAAACACCGACATATGAAAATGAAGCTGAAATTGAAGTTGTTGAAACAATAGAAGAACCGCAAATTTCAGCGTTAACAAGACTTAACATTATAAGAATGAAAAAGATGTGGGTTTCTCGCCATATCGAATTAAGCAGAGGTCTATGACCTCTGTTTTTTTGTCCACACTGTTCTATATGATATAATTTATATATAACAGTAAATAATTTTTATGCCATATTTTGGCAAAGGAGAATAAAACATATAATGAAGAAAAAAATTTACATGGCGGCAGTAGCTACAGCACTTTGTACTGCACTTATAATACCTGCTTTCACAATGCCTGTTTTTGCTGGTGGAACAAGCTGGTATTGGGAAGATGAAGAACCTTTTGTTGCGGCGTTGTGGGGTAAATATTCCCCTGATGATAAACTTGTTTACAGAATTTCTAACATTGGAAGATTTGACTTTTATACAGAAAATGTTGAAGAAGTAAAAAGTTATGGATTTGAAGTCATTGGTGAATATACAAATGAGCGTGGAGAAACATATTATAAATTTGCATATGTAGACAAGCAGAAAATGCTTGCACTCCCACAAACAGACACAGGCACAGAAACAATAGAAAATACTGAAACGTATGAGCCAATACCAGATGTTGAAGAGCCTAAAACAGAAAATACAGAAACATATGAACCGCCTGTTGAATCAGAAGAGCCTAAGGTGGAAAATACAGAAACAGAAGAACCAATTTTTGTGACTGAAACACCAGTAGGCTATGAAATCGTTACAATTTATGAAACAGAATATCCAACCTTTATAACAGAAGGAAACCCTTATGAAGAGTGGATTCCTTGCGAATATGAAACAGTAGCGGATATTGAGACTGAAACACCAGTTGAAGTTGTTGAGACAATAGAGGTAGTTGAAACACCAGTTGAAGTTGTTGAAACAATAGAGGTAATTGAAACACCAGTTGAAATTATCGAGACAACAGAGGTAGTTGAAACACCAGTTGAAATTATCAAGACAACAGAGACATTTGAAGACGTTGTTGTATCTGATTACATAGAAAATAATGAACAGGTCGCAATGGCGAAGGAAATACTTATAGACATTCCTGTTTGTGGTGCTGATACATTAGATTGTGGTTGTAAAATCGGGCATTGCGTTGATGGTAAGGAAATCATATGGGAAAAGGAACTAACGGTTGACGAAGAACCAGCGCAAACAACAATTACAGTACCAGGCACAGATATCACAATCCCTTGGTACGAAGAATTGCTTCATGATAAAAAAGATAACATTTTTGGAAGCGAAGAAGGTAAAGAAACAATCTGGGAGTGGGAAGGAGAACCACAAGTTAATCGTTACTTACAATGCAAAAAGATTTGTTATCAAGTTGATTTAAGCGAAGATTTTCAATTTTTTACAGAAAATGTTGATTGGATTTGTGAGTGCGGTTTTAGAATAACAGGCGAAACAGTTAATAAAGATGGTCTTACAATTTATTTCTTTAAATATGTAGGATAAAAGCAAAAGGCAGGTTGTAAAACCTGTCTTTTTTGATGCAAAAAAAAAGAGAGCAAAAGCCCTCTTTCTTTCTCTCTATAAAGTTTATATATATAGCAATAAAAGTCTAAAATGAAAATATATTGCAAAACACATTATTATTATATTTTGTTAAAAATCGAAAATCAACCAGCCTGTGTTATAATATATATATGTAACAAAATAACATTAATTTATGAGGAGAATAAAAGTAATGAAAAAAATAATAAACGCATTAATAATAGCACTTGCATTGTCTTTTGTCTTTCCTGTCGCTGTTAATGCGGCAGAGGAAACAGAAAATATAAAATGCGAGTGCGGAGACAGATGCAATCACCGTATGCCTACAATTTTGTTTGACACATTCGAAGAATGGGAAGAATACTATTTTGCACATCGAGAAATTGGCATATATTGGGACAGTTATTTATATAAATCATTCGCTTGTAGATATGATGCAGATAGAAATATAATCTGGAAACCGCCTCTTTCTTATCCATTTCGTGACATGGACACATGGTTGTATTGGTTTGATACCTGTTTTGAAAAGCAGTTAAGCGGCGAATATAAGTATGAATGGCCGTTCGGAAAAGCTAGGGGAAGTAAATAACATAAGTCAGTCAAGTGACATTACGCTACTGCTTGCAGTAGGCAGCACTTGACGGACTGGACGGTATAAAAAGACACAATATTTTAAAGAGGTTGTAAGACGCTTTTTCGCTTACAACCTCTTGTTTGTTATTGCACTATAGCTTTTTCAAACAGGTTTAATTGAATATCCCAAAATTCAGGGCAACGTACCATACATAAAAATTCAAGTGCCTTTTTTTCTGTCCAGTCTGCATCTTTTGTCTGTGCCTGTTTTACAAGACTTTTCAGTCTTTCGTGCTGTTGTTCTGTCAGTTCAACAACTGTATGCACATCTCTATATACTCTCATTCGCTGTTACCTCTTCTTTGTTTTTTAATGACGACATAAAATTAAACATATCCTTTAAACCTTGCTGATATGTAAATTTTAAAGTAAGTGCTATCGTTGTTGCGTTTGCTGTTGTAAACAAATCCATTAAGTTTCTTTGTTCGTCTGTAAATGTTATGTCAAGATTGTTATACTGTTCTTCTTCATTTTTTAATGCTGTTCTGTATTCTTCGTTTTGCCCTATTAACTTAGAAATTCTTTCATTTGTTGCATACTCCGTCAATAAATTAATAACTTCGTCTTTTTCCATTTTTGTTATATGTCCTCCTTTTTTATGTTTTACTGTATCACATAGCGATTATTTACGCAACATAAAATATCGCAACAATAATGTACGTTCTATAAAATAACGTTGCGCTGATGGATAATTAAACAAAAAGAGGTTTGATTGAAATGGTTGATTATAGTCCACTATGGGAAACAATGAAGCAAAAAGAAATATCGCAATATTATCTGATACAGCATGGCATAGCAGGAAAGACGATTTACAACATGAAACGGAGTTGTCATATCTCAACTGCAACCTTAGAAAAGCTGTGTGATTTGTTAGATTGTGAGCCAAACGAAATTTTGCGCTTTGTAAAGAGTAAAGAAACCTGAAACATGGTTTCTTTTTTTGTATGTTCTTCTCCCCCCCTCTCCTTTGCTTAATCGGGTAAAAATTTTTTTTGTAACAGAAGTGGAGGGCGGCGAGCCTTGCGAGCCGAGTATTACCCTCCACTTCTGTTCCATGTTCCAGAATTGCTCAAACCCGCATATTTACTGGGTTTGAAGGGGGCAATCTTGGAACAAACACTTTTGTTCCAAGATATTAACTTTTGTTCCAAGCCCCTTTTAACAGTAGCAAAGGAGAGGGGGAGGTGCAGGAGGGGGAGTTACTCCCCTTCCTGCCGCGCAAAAAATTGACTTTACTGCTTTTGATTTGCTACAATATATACAGATACAAAAAACAAATAAAAAAAGCACCTGCGTGGCGGCAAGTGCGGAAAGGATGTAGGTTGCAACTACATTATTTAATTTACCTATATAAATTATAGCATTATTAAATAATTAAAGTCAAATTTTCCTACACCTTTGCAAGGTGTTTTTTTTATTCATATATAATCAGGAGAATTTGAAAAATGAAAAATACAGATTTAAACAAGAAATGCAGAAAAATGCAGCTTACAATAAACAATCCATATAAGCCTGCTACTACAACAGTTAATAAAGGCTTAAACACTGTGGAAGATACAAAGAATTATATTAATGAAACTGGACTTATAAAAGATGATGATTATTATTGTTTCTCTTTTGAAAGGGGGTTAAAGGAAGCAACTCCACATATACATATTTTCTTTTGTTTTAAAAGCCCTCGTCATGGGAAAGTAATAAAAGAAAAGTTCCCATCTTCCCATATCGAATTTTGCAGAGGTAGCAATATAGAAAACAGAGATTATGTTTATAAGTCAGGCAAATGGGAAGGGAACGAAAAAGAAGGTACACGCATAGAAGGTATGCAATATGAAAACAAAGAAATACCTGCCGAAAAAGGTCAGGGGAAGAGGTCTGACTTGGAATATGTAAAAGAATTAATAGAGCAAGGGAAAACTCCAAAAGATATATTAGATGCTAACCCCAATTTTTATCCAATGGAAACATACATAAATAAAATGTTTTATAACAAAAGACTGGACGAAACACCATTCCAAAGGACTGTAAAAACGATTATTCATACTGGTGTTACTGGTTCTGGAAAAACATATTTTGCAACAAAATTAAGCAGAGAAGAAACCTATGTTGGTACAGATTATTCTAATGGTTGTACCGCCCTATTAGATGGATATACAGCACAAAAGAATTTGTTTCTTGATGAATTCAGGGGGCAGATACCATATAATATGCTGCTTACAATGTTAAATGGTTACACGCATGATGTTCATGCAAGATATAATAATAAGTATATGCTGTGGGATACAGTACATATTACAAGCCTTATCCCGATGGAACAATGGTATAACCCTGAAAATATTAGAGATACTTATGAACAGTTGCAAAGGCGTGTTGATGAAGTAGTATTTCATTTTATGTCTTATAATGGAATTTATATTTCTGACAAAATAAAATTCTTACGTATGTATGGTAAGCAAGCCGAAAAAGATATTCAGTATCATACATATACTATAGATGGATTTGAATATACAACATATGAAGACTTAGAGAAAAAAGCACTTTCAGCTTGTAATATCCTTTTACCATATGGGGCAACATGGGAAGAGATGGCGGCTGAACTGCCGACACTGGAAGAAGAATTTATGGTATGGAAGGAAGGTAACAATCCATTTGGCGTTACAAATGATGAAGACCTTTTTAATATATTTTGGAACGAAAAAGTTGAAAAGGCAAAAGCGGCGGCGTGAAAACTGCTGCTTTTTTTATTCACAAAACTTTCACAACCAGAATTTTGATTTTGAAAAAACGTGAGTTACAATATATATAAAGAGGTACTTAAAGAAGTACCTGTTAAATAAAACATTTAGGAGATAATACAACAATGAAAAACATAACATTTATTGCATATGCAGTAGAAAAAAATATTCTTGATGGCTGTATCGTTTTGGCTGATTATGTGTGGCAACCAGAAAATGAAGCAGAAACTTTTTATGATTTTTGCCTTACACTGTTTAAGGAGATTTTTGAAGACTATCAAAAGCAATACAACGAAACAGAAACTTTGTTAGATGCAATTCAAGAAATTGTATATGTGTCTCGAACAAGAGAATATCACGCAAAGATGAAAGGAGAAAAAGAACGTGAAAAAAGAGAAGCAAATTCACTTGTATTTAAGTGAAAAAGATTACAACATAATTAAACAATCAGCACAACAAAAAAGTATGAATACAAACGAATTTGTAAGATACTGTTGTGCATATTATTTGGACAATACATACATTAGAAATTATAAAAATGATTAACGAAAATGAGAAGGCTTGACCTTCTCTTTTTTTGCGAAAAAGCACCAAACGGAAAATAACAGCAACACTGAAAAAGGTGGTTACATATACCAAAAATTGGTATATGTAAACGAGCTTTTTAAGAAAAAACACTGGTAGTAAAGACAGAACCGCCGCAAAGGCGGCGGTGTCTACGCTATCGAAATTTTGTTTTTAAATATCAGTATTGTATAATATAAGTAGTAAGTTAATATATTTATATTTTTTAAGAAAAATACTCTATCAGCAGGTTTGTCGAAGAACCCCATATGAGTGATTTTTTGTTGATATATCATTAAGAATACAGCAAAAGATTGTTAATGAGTTTATTACAAATCTCTGACAGAGAAGTGTTTTAAAATAAAAAATAAGTGGCAAAGGTTTTATTTATGCTGAATAGCTTTTATTGTTTACTTTGCTTTTTATATATAGTTAAGTGTATCTTAGTTTACGTTATAACAATTACATCAAATGAGAGAATTGATGTAACCCTGAATTTTTTTGATGAGTTTTAAAGTAATTTTAAGGCGCATCTTAAAGATGCAAACGCAAGCATCATGTCAAAAAATGCGGATTCCTATTTAATTAGTTTTCAACTAAAAGAGGTGAGAATAATGTCACGCAAACAAAATATAGAAAATTTATTTCATACAAATCTAAAAGATAAAATCAGCTTCGGGCAATCAAAACATGCTGATAAAGCAATTCAAAATTTGAGTTTTGGCGAAAGCACATATAAAATATACAGCTATTCAACTTACAATACATATTTAAAAGAATGTACTGCATATGCAAGGTGGCTTGCAGAAGAAAAAGGCATAAAGAAAACAGACGATATAAGCAAAACAGAACAATACGCAAAAGAATACTTACAAAGTCGTGTGGATTCTGGTGTTTCTATCTACACAGCAAAAATGGAAAGGTCGGCATTGGGTATGCTGTATTCAAAGAAGATAGATTTTGAAATGCCTGCCCGTGACAGCAAAAACATAACAAGAAGTCGTTTAAATGTTGAGGGCGATAAACATTATAGTCAAGATGGCAAATACAAAGATGTTTTTACACTGGCAAAAGCCACGGGCGGTAGACGTTCAGATTTATCAAAGCTGACTGTAGATTCTTTTGTTGAAAAGGGTGGTCATTTGTATGTGAAATTTCAGCAGTCAAAAGGCGGTCGAGACAGACTAACATACGTTAGAGAAGAATATAGACAGCAAATTCAAGATATAATACAAAAGACAAAAGAAGATGGAAAAACAAAACTGCTGCATAAAATTCCAGGGCGAATTGATGTACATGGGCTGAGAAGGGAATATTGCAAAGGCTTGTATTTAGAAATAAAAGATAATAAAGAATTGAGAGACGATATATTAAAAAATTATCCTACTCGACATGAATATAAGACACAAAAAGATGCAGACGGAAACAGCTTTACAAAAGAAATTAAGCGAGACTATTACAGAGACCGTGACGGAAATGTTTATGATAGAGATACTATTTATGCCTGTTCTCAATGCTTGGGGCATAACAGGTTAGATGTCAGCATCACGCATTATCTGAAAAATTGACATTAAAAATCTATTAATGTATAATATAGATGTGGTCGTTGTCGTGTTTTTTATTCTCTTTAAGTATAGATTGCGCCCCCCTTTGAGGGGCGTTTTTTTTTATGCTTAAAATAATGCGTAATGAAGACGTATAAAGCTACATAATACGCATAAGCAGTTAATACGCAATAAAGACGTATAAAGCAAAATAAAACGTATTAAACAGTTAATACGCATAAAAGACGTATAATGAATAATACGCATTAAAGCCGCCAATACCCAAAAACAAATTTAAGCCCCTTTGGGGGTTTGGGGGATAACCTCACCTTTCTCCTGAAGGGCGACTGCACCGTAAGGAACAGGGTGCAGGCGACTGTCGCCCTGCTTTATAGGCTGGTCTTTTGCTTGCAATATAGGGAATTTTTTTCTTTACTTTTGTCTCAAAATGTTAAGAGCTGGAAAGCAAAAGGTTGAAACATATGAATCTCCCAATCTCAAGAATGGGAGGAAAGGAAGGATATCGGTATGTATCAAAAAGATGAATGGAAAATAAATGAGCTGCCGGAGCTTAAAAAAAAGGACATATACGAGCCGGTCTATTTAAACGATTATGGGTATTATGAACTGCGCAGGCAGAATACCCGTGAGGAGAGGAATGCAAATTTTGAGGAGCATTATTTTCAGGAGTATTCCGGGGCGACCTATGAAAAAGTGGAATACCCGCCTGAGGAGCTTAAGTTTCTGAATAATCAGATTGAGGAAAGGGCTTATGTGATAGAGCAGAATCTTGCAAAAACAGGCGTGAGCGGAGATTATTCACTTCTGGATATCGGCTGTGGCGAAGGCTTTTTACTACAGTTTTTCCATGACAAGGGCAAAAGGGTAAAGGGGATTGACATTGGTTCCTATGCTCTTAAACATTTCCACCCGGCCTTGCTTTCCTTCTTTGAAAAAGGGGATATGGAAACCCTGCTTCCCACCATGTCGGAGCGCGGAGAGGTCTATGATGTAGTCAATGTTGACCGTGTGCTGGATATGGTGGATGATATCGATGTCTGTCTGGACAGGATTAAAGGGATTATGGCAAAGCAGTCTATTTTGGTAATAAAAGTTGCAAATAATTATTCCAATCTGCAGAGAATGCTTTTGCAGAAAGGAGAAATGAAGGAAGAATACTGGCTGGATGACCCTGATCATACAGGTTATTTTAACCGTGAGGGGATGATAGCAAGGCTTGAAGCCAATGGATTTGAATGCCTGGATTTTTATGGAGATACTTTTGTGGACTTCCAACTGGTCAATCCGTTTACCAATTACTATGAAAGACCGGAAACAGGAAAAGCGGCGCATAAGACGGCGGTGTGCCTTGAGAACCTGTTACATGACATCTCCATGGAGCGGACTGTGGAAATTTACCGTATGCTGGGGGATATGGGATTCGGGAGAGAAATCGTAGGAATATTCAGAAAGGCGCATTAAAAGCTGGCGCCTCCCAAACAACATAAAGGGGAGAGGAGATTTGATACGACGCTGCCGGAGTTTTTATCTTAGAGAGAAAAGGGAATATTCTTACGTGCGTTAAATGACGGGCAAAAAATAGATGCGCTGAATGAGATTATAAAAGAATCGGAGCATATCGTTTTTTTTTGGCGGAGCAGAAGGGAAAGCGCTCAGTCCCGGAGGCGAACCGTGTCTGCAAAGACCGGAATGTGCTTAAAGAATTGTAAAATTTATAGCAGGAAATGATAAGAGCAGGAGGCCATTAAGGTTTCCTGCTTTTTCATATGTAGTTTTCAGTAAGCTTTTGCTGTTCCAATAACGTATTTTTGGTAAAAATAATTCTAATATAAGAAACTAACAAAATTTTCCCAAATAAATATTATCTTATAAAATTCATAGTGACACCAGAAACCCTTCTCTCAAAACTTTGGATGACGCTGGATGAAAAACCATAAACTAATATAGAACCGGAGTTTTGGCAAATATGGATGAAAAATGTAATATGGGTAAATTTAAGGAAAAGAACGAAATTAAAAGAAATGAGAACAAATGTTCTGAAAAATACTGTACAAATTTATTCTGGTATGCTATAATCAAAATTACTTTTGCACCAGTAGACAAATACCCCGCCCCTTGGGGCGTTTCAAATTTGATGCCCCGCTGCTTGCGGCGGGGTTTT
>ERZ777011.1342-NODE-1342-length-26617-cov-3.820533_pt1 | contig 26617 bp, 21 predicted proteins | sample MGYA00374964_ERZ777011 | MGnify/ENA primary metagenome ERZ777011 (study PRJEB29310, sample SAMD00008975) | mouse gut metagenome | study: EMG produced TPA metagenomics assembly of the Metagenome analysis of fecal microbiota from mouse which was promoted... | reverse complement strand
CCGGGCTTCACAGGGCAGGATGCCGGATAACGTCCGGTGGAGGCGACTCCAAGGCCAGTGCAACAGAAAGATACCGCCAGTGTACGGCTACGTGCGGAGAACGGTGAGAGCCGGTTTCCCGTGGGGATGCAGTTTGCTGTGTCCACGCTGGTAAGGGTGGAAAGGCAGTGTAAGAGACTACCGTCCGGCTGGTAACAGCCGGAGCCATGTAAACCCCATCCGAAGCAAGACCAAACAGAAAGCTACAGGCTTGCCCGGCCTGCTTTCAGGTGGGTCGCTTGACGCGGCTGGCGACAGCCGTGCTAGATAGATGACCGTCCAACGACATAACCCGGCTTATCGTCTTGCTTACCATTGCAAAGGAACTTAGCAGGCCTGGACAGCGCGCGCCGCAGTCTCAGGTTTGCTTTGTTTTATGCTGTCGGTGAATGCCTGAACCCTGTGCGGCAAACAGCATATGGGTGTTTTTGATCCGGATTTGAGTGCCCGCTGAGACGGGCAGATGGGAGTCGGCGTGAAGATAAGGTTTTGGAGCATGCTTTTCCTGTGCGGGTTTCTGGGGCTTCAGGCGGGATGCGGGAGCAGGGAGGAAGCCGGGAGCAGGGAGGAAGCGGAATACAGGGAAGAGGCGGAGTGCAGGGAGGAAGCGGAATACAGGGAAGAAGCGGAGTGCAGGGAGGAAGCCGGGCACGACAGCGGGCAGGAAGATAAGGAAAGGCAAGATACAGAAGGGGCGCCGGGGGTCTTTTTGAGAAGGATGGAGCCGCTGGAGGCTAAGGACCCGGACAACGAGAATCTGGCGGACATGCTTCAAAGATCCGCAGGAGGCATGATGGTGCAGCTTCAGGCGGGGAGCCTGCTGGGCAGCGGTGTGCTCTGCGGGGTGGAGGAGGACAGGCTGTTGATTCTGACGGCAGCGCATGTGCTGGAGGAGGCGGGAGCTTCCGTACAGGTAACTTTTTTTGACGGTGTGTGCGTGTCCGCGGATGATTTTGAGTGTTTTGAAAGCGGGGATTTTGCCGTGGTACGGGTAAACGGCGTCGATGTACCGGAGGAGACCCTGGCACAGTGCCTTCTAGCCAGCCTGGACCAGGATAGTCTGGATGCGGCAGTCTCCGGCCAGGGCTGTATCGTCATGGGAAGCAGGAGCGGTGTGGCGGCGGAAGCCTATGAGGGAGTGATTCTGGATCACTGGATCTTCATGGAGGAGTACGGGCAGTATATGATGTGGGTGAAAGCAGAAGGAAAGCAGGGAATGTCCGGGGGCGGTCTTTTTGACAGGCAGGGACATTTCCTGGGCATTATATCCGGGGGAAATGAGGACGGGGAACTGGCAGTGGTACCCTTAAGCCTGATTCTGGCGGAGGTGGAGCTTCTTAATCTCCTGAATTAGTGAGAAAGAAAAGCAGTATAAAAAGAAAGCAGGTCCGGGCAGCGTATTCCGCAGTCTCAGGCCTGTTTTTGTGTACACAAAAGGCTGTCATCTAACAGCCTTTTTTTTGCGCATAAAATGATAAATTATGAAAATGATTTCGCAGAATATGCCATTCTGCGAAAATGGAAGTCCAGACAATTGCCAAACCCCTATAATCTATATCGGATTTATTTTACCATAATCAACAGAGGGGTGCAATACTTTTTTAATATGCACCGTCCGAAACGAGTCTGAACGGAAGGAAAACGAGTCTGAGACGGATTCCCTGACACAAAAAGGAGGCAGCGCAAGTCATTCAGGGGTCATTTATGGGGTCATATTATTGGAATGATGGAAGGAGGATAAGCATGGCAAGACATGGCGAGAATATTAGAAAAAGAGCGGACGGAAGATGGGAAGGACGCTATAAGGCATTTGATGAAAGTAAGGGAAGGGAGATATACCGCTCTGTCTACGGGCATACCTACAGTGAAGTGAAGGGTAAGCTTATGGAACGAAAATATATATCAGAGAAAGTACTCCCACAGGGCAATTTGGTTCCGGAAGCCGGCAGTACGCCTCAAATCGAAATCCCGTTTGCACAGCTGGCCATGGAATGGCTTACCGTGGTTGCGGAAAGGCGCAAGCATTCCACATATATAAAGTATGAGGCGGTCTATAAAACGCATCTTGAGGCAGTCGTCGGACAGTGCTCCCTCACGGCTGCGGCCAATATAGAGCTGCAGGGAAAGATTTCTGACCATATTGCCGAAGTGTCGCCATCCGAAAGCCTGCAAAAGAGCATAATTTGTGTTGCAAATCAGATCCTGGCATTTGCCGGCAGGAAACATGCGGTGAGCATACCCGCGCTCAAACAGTCGGAGAAAAAGCAGTCCAGGAAACCGCCGGAGCCTCTGTCAAAAGACGAGCAGGCCAGTCTTCTAAGCTATGTCTTTCAGGAAACGGATAAATTTAGTGTGGCTGTTTTGCTGTGCCTTTATACGGGAATCCGGCTGGGAGAATTGTGCGCATTAAAGTGGACGGATATTGATGCCAAAGACATGGTTCTGAGAGTAGACCGGACAGTGCAGCGCATTGCGGCGGGCAACGGCCTGACCAAAACGGTGCTGATGGAAAATACCCCCAAAAGCCCAAGCTCCAAAAGGATGATTCCCCTGTCCAAGGAGGTGATGGCACCACTCATGGAGCTGCAGGGAGATCAGCCTTATGTTTTTGGCGGCGCCTTACCGCTGGAGCCGAGGACGATGCAGTACAGATTTCAAAAAATACTGGGTAAGGCCGGCATCAGCAGCAAAAATTTTCATATCCTGCGTCACACCTTTGCCACAAACGGCATTGAAAACGGCATGGATGTCAAGATTTTGAGTGAGATACTCGGCCATTCCGATGTAAAGATCACTCTGAATCGGTATGTACATCCTTCGATGGATACCAAGCGGACACAGCTGGGACGGCTTTCCGGCTTTTATGGTCAGCTTGGTGGTCATGCGGCTTGATAGAAGCCTGAAACGACGTGATTTTTCAGGTCTTTTCGCAGAATGGCATATTCTGCGAAATCTATATGCTTATTATATCCCAAAAAGGAAGTTCACAGTCTGCCAGACAAAAAATATTTGACCGGATGGAAATCGCAGGGAGGCGGGAATGTCAGAGGATGGGAGCAGAATTACAAAGACGGTCTGGCAGTGTACGGAAGTTCTTCCGGAAGAAACACTGGCATTTCTGCGGAGCATCGCGGCGGACTACAGCAAGGTGAAAGAAAACGTATACGAGAGATATTCCGGGGTCGGAAATCTTGGCGGGTTAGGGTCGGTATTTGAGATACAGACCCGGATGCGCCATTGCGGGTTGCGGGAACAGCTGAATCTGCCTGCCGTCTATTATGAATTGGCGGTAAGGGAAGCCGTGTCTGACATCAAGGGCATGTGGGGCATGGTGAAAAACAGGATCCGGGCACTCATTGACGCCAATGAAAACCTTGACGCAGATGAGCGAATGTACCTGCGCACCGTTCTGAAGCTGGATCCGATCTATGCGGCGCTGTTGGAGCGAAAACCTCATCCGATACCCAAGAGGGCGGAGGGGATGGATCTTGACAGGAAACGGCTGGATAATCTGCTCCGCAGGCTGACCCGCAGGTGCCTTGGCAGACCGTCGGCGGGCGGAGGGGATTCCTTCAGCGTGTCGCCGGGTGGATACTCTTACAGGGACGGACAGCTGTGGCTGGCATCCCGGGAGAGGCACAGAAGGGTGGCACTTCCTCTAAAGGATCAAAAGGTGAGCGACAGGCAGATCAGGATTTGTATCAGGAAAGACCATGCGGACATTGCCATTCCCAGGGACAGGGAAGTAAAAAGGCATGGCGATTTTCGAAACATTCTTTATGTCCACCTTGGCAGCCGCTGTATGTGTACGCTGTCAACGGGCAGTATTTACGGAGACTGTCTCGGTGCCATATCTTCAGCCAGGACAGAACGGCTGACCGAGAAGAACAGAGGCCGGGGCAGAATGCGGACGGAGTATCGAGCGAGCCTGGCGGAAGGAAACGGGGGCAGGGCGGCAGCCATAGAGGCAAATAACCTGGGCCGTGACAAGTATGACAGGCAGATGCGCCGGGACCGGACAAGGGTCGAGTCGTACATTAATGCCGAGATTAACCGCATGATTACCGCAGAAAAGCCGGCAAGGATTGTTATCACCAGGCCGGTTACGGCAGGCGGGAGTAAGTACGGAAACAAAGCGGTCAATCGGATGCTGACAGGAAGTTTCCGCGGATATGTGCGCAAAAGGCTGACGGAAAAGTGTGCGGCACACGGCATTGAGCTGGTGGAGATCAATTCCAGAGGTACCGGATCCGTATGTTCCCGCTGCGGCGCACCGGGGGAACGGTTGTCGGGGGGATTTCTCTGCAGAAGCTGTGGTTATGAGAGCACGGCCGCCCTGAACGGTGCCAGGAATATTGAAAGGAAATATAAACAGGGATGAAATGATACAAGCCTGGGAATAAACATCACCGGTGGTGTCATAACGGACATTTTCGGGGAAGGTTTGACCGGTTTCCGGCCGTAAGGCCGGGAAGAAAGGATCGCAGGGGCGTATGATTCACATAAAAGGCGGGACAGTCTCTTTCGGAGACGCCCAACGGCATTACCTAAGCAGCAGGTCTTTGTGACCGGGGCTTTCCGATATGCCAGGACCGCGGCCTTATGCGGAGCGAAGCGGATCTGCACTTACATAGATCCACAGGCAGAAATGCCCGGCTAATTCGTATGATGATAAAAACCCGGAAGGTGCATAGCGGCTGCCTGAAATGAGTCGTCCCAGGGAAAGCATATGTACAGGGACTTGGGAGGGGTGACATGGGCAGACATGTCAAAAGGAAGATGCTGGAAATGGCGGATACGATGATGGAGGTAAATGATTCCGTCAGAGTACCCTGCACGGATGCCGATCGGATCGAAATGACGGAACTGCTGACCCAGTGTCAGGAGGCGGCGGTCGGGATCGGGACAGGTCTGGAAAGCCTGGGGGAAGAATATACCTCCATTGTACATTTGCTGGAAACTTATTGTGAGGATATTTTTCGGCTGAGTACGAATCTGACGGACGCGGGTATGTGCCGCAGGCTGCAAAAGCAGATCCGGCACCGGCTTGTCCATATAAGGAACCGTATCCGGCAGGAAGTGCCGGAGGACAGGAAGGAAGTGGTATTCCTGCCCTACAAGGCGTCCATGTGGGATTCTCTGGAGAGCGTGTGGAAGGCGGCGGATGCGGATGAAAATACGGACGCATATGTGATTCCCATCCCGTATTATGACAGGAATCCTGACGGAAGCTTTCGGGAGGGCCATTATGAGGGAGATTTGTATCCCGATGATGTCCCCGTTACCTTTTATAAAAATTATGATTTTGAGGAACGCAGGCCGGATGTGATTTATATTCATAATCCATACGACGAAGGCAACTACGTGACAAGTGTGCATCCGTATTTTTATTGCAAAAATATCAAAAAGTTTACAGATAAATTAGTGTATATTCCCTACTTCATTCTAAATGAAATTGACCCGGGTAATCAGGCGGCGATAGAAAGTATAAAGCATTTCTGCTTCACACCCGGGACATTTTATGCCGACCAGGTAATTCTGCAGTCAGAAAACATGCGGCAGATTTATATCAATGAGTATATCAAGGCGGCAAAAGAGATTGGGTTTGGCGGCGTGCATGTGGACAGGGGATTTTTGGAAAAAAAATTCCTGGGGACCGGTTCGCCGAAGATTGACAAAATCCTGCATACAAGGAAAGAGGATCTGGAGATTCCGCCAGGGTGGCTGAAAATCATTGAAAAGCCGGACAGGAGCTGGAAGAAGATCGTTTTTTACAATACGGGCGTGCATGCTTTATTGCAGCATGGCGAGAAGATGCTTCGAAAGATGGAGGCGGTGTTTGAAATTTTTAAGGCGCATCAGGACGAGGCGGCGTTATTATGGCGGCCCCATCCGTTAATCCAGGCCACAATCGAGAGTATGCGGCCGCAGATGTGGGAAGCGTATAAGAAGATCAGGGATACCTATGTGGAAGAGGGCTGGGGGATTTATGATGATACGGCGGATTTAGACAGGGCGGTGGTGATTAGCGACGCGTATTATGGGGATATGAGCAGCGTGATGCAGCTGTGCCGGAAAGCAGGGCTGCCGGTTATGCTGCAAAATATGGATATATTAGAGCAGTTTCAGGATAAATCCCATGTATATCGCTGCGGAGGGGATATAGGAGAAGATGTGGTTTGGGCTGGAAATAGGATTTGGTTTTGCCCACAGTATTTTAACGGCTTGTTTTGCATGGATTCGGTAACCGGCAAAATAAGCTGTTCAGGAGAGTTTCCAAATGAAGAATACGGAACGAAAAGATTATATGCTTCCATGAAGCTGATGAAGGGGAAAATCTATTTTATTCCCTTTTCGGCAAAATCCATAGCCGTTTATGATATTGAGACAGGGGAGTTTTCCAATATCCTGATAGATGAAGAAAAGGCAGGGTGTAAAGTCGAAACTGATTTTCTGTTTATGGGGGTTGCGGAGTATAAAAATTATCTGTTCCTTTTACCGGTGCTTTGCAGGGCAATTATGCGCTTAAACGTGGATAGCCAGGAAATAGAGTATATTACAAACTGGTTTTCGGAAATAAGGCCATATATTTTTAACAGGGGATGTGGTTTTTTCAGAAGGCAGGTTGTGGTGCGAGGCGATAAATTGTATGCTCCCTTTTGCAATGCTAACGCAGTATTGGAATTAGACTGTAATACCTTGAATAGTAAAATTCATATATTGGGCGAAGAAAAAACGGGATATTCAGGTATTTGCCGTGAGGGGGATGATTTTTATTTATCGCCGATGGAATCCGGGGATTTGTATAAATGGAATGTAGAGAATCAGAGCATCCGTAAAATCAAAGTATATCAAGAGAATACAGGGAAGAATTCTTATGTAGGAGTATTACATATTGGTCATAAATTATTGCTGTTTCCGTCAAACCATGAGGACGGCGTATTGAATGAGAGCATAAAAAATATTGAAGTAAAAGAAGGGGCATTTTCCTTCGCCAGGGAAGAAAGGGAAGGCAGCGCATATTATGATCTGGAAACAGGATTGCTGACGATGATACCACGGCAGGATAATCGGTCAATTACAATACCGATTATGCCTGACAGGATTAAGGCGGACATAAAAAGGTTAATGGACACATGCCGGGATTATATTTTTGAGATTCCGGGGGCAACTATCATGAATATGGTAGAGATGCTTCACAAGGGGCATTGAGGATAGAAACAGGATGCCAGGGAGAACATTTATAGAAATAATAGTGGGTATTTATTATGAAAAATATTATTATTTTCGGATATGGATTTGAAGGGGTACAAACGTGGTTAAAGCTTGAGAAAGAGGGGGAATATCATTTACTGGGATTTGCAGACAATTCCCTGGTGAAGCAGGGCAGGATTGCGTTTGGAAAGCCGGTTAAGTCCTTAGATGATTTGGAAGCTCTGAAGCAGCAGGTCTCATTTTCGGTGGTAATCGCATCGCAAAAATGGATGACCATAAAAGAACAGTTAGAGGCACGAAAAATTGAAATATATGGAATTATCATAAATTCTAAATTACAAAAATATGAAGAGGCCGCCTGCTTTGATAAACTGGATTGTTCAAAGCCTGTGTTTTTGTATGCAGGGGATATAGCGGATGAGATCCACCTGGCAAATGATACTCTGTATGGTCTTTCCATTACCAAAATGGATGCAAAGCACATTTATCATGATATTACCTGGAAATATCCGTTGCCGGACGAGTCAATTTATGCGTATCAGGCAGAAGATGTTCTGGAGCACATTGAGATAGGGGAAGTGCTGCCGGCGTTGAATGAGATACATAGAATATTAAAAAAGGGCAGTGTACTGCGAATCTGCCTGCCAGACTATAACAGCCCGCATTTGAGCAGGGTTTCCTTAAAGGACAATACGGGAAAGATATTGTATGATCCCACCGGCGGAGGAGAACTGGGTTTGTTTGGAGTCGGAAACGGCGGGCATGTTTGGTTTCCCACATATCCTTTGGTAAGGGATTTGCTGGAGAAGAGCAATTTCAAGGAAGTAGATTTTATATGTTACCACACGGCAAAAGGTGAGTTGGTGAGAAAGAAATTTGACTATACAAACGGTTATGTGAATCGTGTTTCTGACAGGGAGGATGACAGGGAAATATACAGCATCCTAGTGGACTGCAGGAAATAAACAGTAGAGTAACACAGCGGAAGCAAAACATAGAATCGGGGAAACGGGAAATGAAGACAGCAACGTTAGTATTCACTTATAACAGGAGCCGGCATACAGCAGCGGTTCTGGAAGCGCTGAGCAAAAACAGCAGACTTCCGGAAAAATTATTTGTTTTTCAGGACGGTTATAGAGGAGTGGCAGAAGGTAAACAAGCTGATAAGGGGCATAGAGTGGTGTGAGGCAGAGATCATTGTATCGGAGGGCAATAGGGGTCTGGCAGCCTCCATCGTTTCAGGAATTACCTATGTATTTCAGAAATACGATGCGATTATTGTCCTGGAAGATGACTGTGTCCCGAGTGTTTCTTTTATGGATTTCATGTATCAATGCTTGGAAAAGTATGCCAACATTAAAAAAATTTTTTCCGTCAGCGGATATGCTTATCCCGTGGCTTTGGAAAAGGGGACACATGATATATACGGATGCGGCCGTGTTTCTTCCTGGGGGTGGGGAACGTGGAAGGACAGGTGGCAATATTTTGAGAAGGATTATGAGCTTGTCAAAAAATTAAGACAGGAAAAAGAATCTTCCAGGAATCTGGCAATGTGGGGGATGGATCTGGAAAGTATGCTGGTGGGGAATATCCGGGGAGAATGCGATTCCTGGGCTGCTTTCTGGGCATTAAAGGGGGTTGAGAAAGAGGGAATTTGTATCAATCCTTATGAATCCCTGATTAGAAATATCGGGCTGGACGGATCCGGGGCCAATTGCGGCGTTACGGATTACTATGATGTTTTACTTATGGATAAAAATAAACAGGCATTTGATTTGCCGGATGAAGTATATATTACCGAGAAAACGGTGGAAGCTTTTGCACCGCTCTTTGGGAGTTATACGGCATTGAACGGTGATAAGGGCGAAAAAGAAAAAATACTGGTGTACGGCCTGGGAAATTATTATCTGCGGACCGAGGAAAGAATATGTGGGGAATATTATGTGGAAGCATTTGTTGACCGGGTGAAAAAGGGATGGTTTGCGGGTAAACCGATTATTAAGAGCAGCGATATAGCGAAGTATAAATACGATAAAATACTTGTGATGATTCTGAACAATGAAGATTGTCTGGAAGTAAAAGAGCAGCTGAAAGCACAGGGGATAGAGCCGGAGAAGATATTGGACGGAAAGGTTCTGTACGGATAATGGAATGTGGGAAAAGACAAATCAAATGAAGGGTAAAAGGATATTATCGGAGCAGATAAAAATAATGGAATTTCCGGATTTTGGAGATGAACGGGGAAGCCTGGTAGTAGTGGAGGGCGGTATGGATATACCGTTTGCCGTCAAAAGGGCCTTTTATATGTATGGGTCGGATTCCCAAGTGATAAGAGGCAGACACGCGAACAGAAAAAGTGAATTTGTCATGATTAACGTGAGCGGAAAGAGTAAGGTAAAGGTTGACAATGGGTATGAGCAGCAGGTCATTGAGCTGAACCGGCCGCGCATGGGATTGTATTTACCGAGGATGGTCTGGAAAGATATGTATGATTTTTCGCCGGATTCGGTTTTGCTTGTGTTGGCAAGCGAACATTATGACGGGGAAGAATATATCAGAGATTATGACGACTACATCAGGGAGCTTGAGGGGAAATGAATGTGGACAAGTATATGGTATTTTGTACCCTGTTTGATTCCGGGTATCTGGATAAAGGACTTGCCCTTTACCGCTCCATGAGAAAGCGGATTGGGGATTTCAGGCTGTACATCGCAGCTTTTGACCACAAGTGCCATGAGGTCCTGTCCGCTATGAATTTAAAAAACGTTGTTTTAATTCCCCTTGAGGAAATCCTGGATGACCGGCTGCGGCAGAAAAAGAAGGAGAGAACACGGGGGGAGTTTTGCTGGACGTGCACATCCGTTGTCATTGAGCATGTACTGATCCGGTATCGGGAAACGGTATGTACCTACATAGATGCGGATATTTATTTTTTTGCAAATCCTGCCGGCATTATCAGGCAGATAGCGGAACATGGCTGTTCGGTGGGAGTGGCGCCCCATGGATTTGAGAGAAGCTATTGGGATGTGGAGCAGAAGATTAATAATGGGAGGTATTGCATTCACTTTAATACTTTTTTTCATACCAAGGACGGAATGAAAGTTTTAAGGGAGTGGAAAGAGGATTGTTATCACTGGTGTTACAGCAGATGTGAAGACGGAAAACTGGGTGACCAGAAATATGCGGACAGATGGAAAATGAAGTATTCCTGTGTATATGAAATCAGGAATTTGGGTGCCGGGGCTGCCCCGTGGAATGTGCATCTATATACTTTTCATGGAAGAAAAGACGGAAAGATTATGCTGGGTTACAGAAAGGAGAAATTTCCGCTTATTTTTTATCATTTCGAGGGATTGAAATATCTGGATGACGGAAGTGTTTTCCTGAATCTATGGAAGTATACTGTCCCCGGACTTAAGAAAAAAGTGATTGAAATCTATGGCGAATATTTCAGGGAGATAGGGGCGGTCCGCAAGTATCTGGCAAAAAATTATGGTGTTACTTTTGATGCGATGCGCGGGGATAAGAAGACTTTTATGAAGCAGAGGTGTTCTCTGAAAGAATTTTGCAGGAATAGAGGGTTACTGGGCGGGCTGCAGGACTGGACAGGGTTTAGAGTCAACAATTTGATGCGGGAAAAATAGAAAATGTGTGTGGGAGAGGGACATGTTTTTACAGGAGAGGGCACAGGAAATAAACGATTGTTTAAAGCAATTGGCAGGAAAAGCAAATGTGGCGGTTTGGGGCGCGGCAGTTCATACGGCAAAGCTTTTTGAAAGGACTACGCTGCTTTCCTATAACGTAAAGACGGTTTTGGACCGGAATGAGAAGAAATGGGGAGATTCCTTTTTTGGGTGGAAGATAGAAGATCCCTGTAAGGCGGATTGGACGAAAATTGACGCCGTGGTCATTTCTGTGCCCCGCCGTGAGACAGAGATTACCAAAATGCTGCGGGACGAACTGCAATATAAAGGGGAGATTATTACACTGTATACGGAGGAAAGGGCAACTCCTTTTTATTTACTGCATGATGCAGGCATTACGGAAGTGAGGTATCTGGGGGATTACCGGGACTGGAAGGATGCGGAAGTGGAATGTGCAGGATATGATGATCCTGCCATTATCAGCAAGGTGGCTGATTCCATAGAGAAGGTAAAAAGAGGAGAGGCAGCCTGGGAGAGGGACGGTTGCCTGTTTTATGAAGAAAAATATAACTACCAGATCTGTGCATGGATACTCAGATGCGCACTGAAAAAAAGGAACGGAGTTGTAACCGTATTGGACCTGGGGGGGGCGTTGGGGAGTGCGTGGTTCCAGAACAGAAACTATTTCACAGGGCTGGCGGATATAAAGTATGTCGTTGCGGAGCAGGATCATTTTGCTGAATACGGGCATCAAAATCTGGAAGACAGAACATTAAAGTTTATAAAAAGTACGGATCCATGGGAGAAGATGGAGCGTTTTGACATCATTCTGATGTCGGCAAGCCTGCAGTATATTCCGTACTATGAGGAGCTTCTTGCAAGAATCCGAAGGGCACGGCCGTGTTACGTGATCCTGGACAGGCTCCTGGTGAGCGACAGGAAGCGATTTTGTATGGAAACCGTACCGGGAACGCTGTACGAGGGCAGTTATCCGGTAGTCATATTCGATGAAAATGAGGTTAAGAAATATTTCGAAGGTGATTATAAACTGATTGAAAATGACATTTCCAGTGTGCCGGAGGAGGCATATTTTCCGGATGGGAAGGCACAATCCAGACTATTTGTTTTTGAATGTACGGAGGAGTAGTCTGTGCGGGGGAGGTTAGTGTGAGAAGAACTTCTAACGCTCATGCCAGAGGGCATTTCGCGAAGAAGTTCTAAATCTCACACCGAGAAATGCCGGAAATGCGGCATTTCTCATCCGGATTTGAATCGCAGCGAAGCTGCGACATGGAGGTTAGCATGAAAAAGATTGTCAAAATAATCGGCGGCTTATCCGGTGTCGGCGGTTTGATTTACCTTGTGGCAGAATGGCAGCAAAAGTGTATAGACCGCTGGAAGGAACAGGCGGAAAAGAACAGGGCTATGTTTATCCTTATGGATCAATGGGTAAATATCAGGCAGAGGGGGAGGAATCTGGAGGAGTATTTTCTTAAGAACGAGTATCACCGGATTGCCGTTTATGGAATGGGCGTTCTGGGAAAGCGGCTGATTCGGGAGCTTGATAATTCCAAGATACAGGTTGCCTATGGAATTGACAGAAACAGAGATATGGTATATACGGATCTGGAAGTAGTCACCACGGAAGACGAATTGAAGAAAGTTGACGCGGTGGTGGTTACGGTGGTGAAAGATTTTGATGCCATTCGGGAAGCATTGTCGAAGAAAATGGAATGCCAGGTGATAGCGATAGAGGATATTTTGGGTGAGTTTTGAGGGGGATTTATTTGTGGGGGAAGAAAAGAAAATATTAATCTGGGGAACCGGAAACATCTGCAATGAGGTGTTAAAAAACGGGATACAGGGAAAAACTGTGGGTTTCATAGAGAGTACAGGAAGCAGGAGGGAATATCGGGGGCTGCCGGTATACAGCGCGGATACCCTTCCGGAGGACTTTGATTCTATTATCGTGGCCAATAAGAGTGTGGATGCCGTTTATAAGGTATGTCAGGAAAAAGGGATTAATCTGACAAAATGTATCTTTCTGTTCCCTGTGAAAACGGCATGCGGGAATACAAACAGGGAAGAAGTAAGGGATATTCTGGGGGAGAAAAATTATACGAATTATTGTGCGGAGCTGGGGGAATGGCAGGGGACTTTTTTTGAACGGGATATGGAAAAATACCGGCGGCTGAATAAAAGAAAGAATTTTGAGATTCAAGAGGAATATCTATGGCCGGTGGTTTCGGATAAATACGGGGATGCAGGGACGATTGAAAATTATTTCTGGCAGGATTTGTGGGCTGCAAAACTGATTCATCAATCCGGTGCAAGGGAGCATTTTGATATTGGTTCCAGAATCGACGGCTTTATTTCACATCTGCTGGCTATGGGAATCGACGTCACTATGATAGATGTGCGTGACTTTCCCAAACAGGTAGAGGGACTACATACAATTATAGACGATGCAACTACATTAAGGCAGGTTGCGGACGGAAGCATCGGGAGTCTTTCGGCCCTGTGTTCGTTAGAGCATTTCGGGCTTGGAAGATACGGGGATGAGGTGGATCCGGAAGGATGCTTTCAATGCTTTGCAAATATACAGAAAAAATTAAAGAGGGAAGGGCACCTGTATCTTTCACTGCCTGTGGGAAAAGAAAGAGTGGAGTTTAATGCGCATAGGATTTTTTATCCTGTGACGGTAGTGGAGTCTTTTCCTGCTATGGAACTCATTGAGTTTTCGTGTGCGACGGAAGCAGAGATGGAATATCATGTTGACATACATAAATATGACAATGATATACATGACGGAACTCATAGATTTGGGCTGTTCCATTTCAGGAAGAAAGAGTAGGAGACTGTGATGCAAAAGGACATTTACATCTGGGGGGCCGGGAAATATGGGGACATGGCGTATATCCGCTATAAAGATGACTGTAATATACGGGGCTATCTTGACAGTATGCCGGAGAAATGGGGAACCATCAAAAACGGTCTCCCTGTATATGCGCCGGATGTATTAAAAGAGAAACCGGCGGCGGTAGTGGTTGCGGTCAAAGATCACGAAGGCATTGAGAAGCGGCTTCAGGAGGAGTATGAAGTTCCAGGCATTTTCCTCTTTTCCTGTGTGGAGGAGGCAGTTCATGACTCGGCGGATGCAGGACCCGGCGGCGGGGAGCTGGAGAAAAATTCCGTAATCATACATTATAGCGGCGGTCTGGGCAACCAAATGTTTCAATATGCCTTAATGAAACACTTTTTATTAAAAAAGGATACTGTATATGCAGATATATCCTATTATCGGTTAGCGGAGGGCGGCATATTCCAGCTTACGGAGGTGTTTCGGAATATACATATAAAAACCTGCAATGCCGGGCAGAAGTACCGGCTGGCAAAACGCTATCTGGATGGGGATATTGAAGGAAGGTTCAGCATAGACAGCGAGATAAAGTATGAAACGGATCACGCTGTTTTGAACATGGAAACGGGATTTATAAAAGGCCTGCATCAGAATTATTATTTCCCATCTTTGATAAGAGAAGAGCTGTTAAAGGATTTTCAATTTGATTTGACGGCGGACGGACAGTTGAAGAAAATGTGTGACAGCATGGGAGCCCAGAACAATATCGTCGGGGTGCATATCAGGAGAGGGGACTATTTATCGGACAAGTATCGGCAGGCGCTGGGTGATGTATGCACGGAAGCATACTATAACAGGGCGATGGAATATATGGAACAGAGAGCCGGGAGGTGTCAATTCTATTTTTTTTCGGATGATATAGAGTGGGTGAAAGAGCATTATCAGAGAAGCGATGCCCTGTACATAGAAAGCAGCATGTTTGACAGCTATCAAAGCTGGTTTGATATGTGCTTAATGAGCTTTTGCAGTCATCATATTATAGCAAACAGTACCTACAGCTGGTGGGGAGCATGGTTGAATCCCCGGGAAAAGATCGTGATAGCGCCCGAAACATGGGCAAGGACAAAGAATTTTGCAGATATATGCCCTGCGGAATGGATAAGAATGTGATCGGACGGAGGTTGGCCGTGAGGGATTATTACGGGAAAAGAGTCGTGATTTACGGGCTTGGATATGAATATAAGAAGCAGGAAAGCTTTCTGAAAAGCGAGTTTGATATTGTGGGGTATAGTGACAGGAAGGAACATTCGATTCCTTTCTATGTGAAACCGGCGGATATAGCCGGAGTATCTTTTGACTACATATATGTGACCAGCCATAAGCTTTTTGCAGAAATAAAAGAGGATATTCTGCGCGTGTTAAGCGATCGGGTACGTGAGGATCAAATTATATCTTTTGACGATGTATGGGGAGATTTCAGGCATATCAGACACCGGTGGGTCGCAGGGAAGCTTGGAAAAATTGAGGCGGGGAAAATACTGCTTGACGCCGGGGCCGGGGAACAGCAGTATGCGCCGTTCTGCAGACATTTAAAATATATTGCCCAGGATTTTGGGAAATATGATCCGGCAGAATGCAGAAAGGGAATTTCAGAGGAACTTAAGTGGGATACTTCAAAGGTCAATACCGACATGCCGTTGGAAAACGATTCCGTGGATGTGGTTTTGTGTACGGAGGTATTTGAGCATTTAAAAGATCCGGTATCCGCGGTGAGGGAAATTGCGAGGGTTTTAAAGCCGGGAGGGGAATTGATCCTGACGGCGCCGTTTTGCTCCCTGACACATATGGCGCCGTATTATTTTGCGAACGGCTTCAGTGAATTTTGGTACAGGGAGCATTTAGAGGCACATGGATTTGAAATATGCGAACTGACACCGGACGGCGATTATTTTAAATATATGGCGCAGGAATTGTTCAGGACGGTGGAGATGGCCGAACAATATTGCAATACGCATCTAAGCAGGGAACAGGTCGATGTCTTGTCTAAGGCAGTAAAAATTATGACCGGGTTGTCCCGGTCAGATTCGGCTTCGGCAGAAACCCTGTGCTTTGGATATTTGATTGCGGCATATAAAAAATGACAGCGGGGAGGACGAATACAAATGGCTGGAATCTGCGGGTTTTATCAGAAAGGGAATGTCAATGCGGAATGCCTTAAAAAGATGGGCATGACCTTACGGCATCGCGGTCCGGACGGTTACGGGGAAGCGTATGTGCAGACCCAGTGGGGTAATCTGGGGATTGCCTATAATAAGCTGAATGTACAGGATTGTACCCAGGAAAGTGTGCAGCCGTTGCGGTCGGAAGATCAGAGGATAGTATTGGCATATGACGGTTCCATATATAATGCGGATGCGTTAAAGGAGGAGCTGTCCGATTATCCGTGGAGGGGAAAGGGTATTGCAGAGGTATTGACGGCGGCATATTTGAAATGGGGAATTGATTTTTTGAATCACATAGACGGTATGTTTGCAATGGTGATTTTTGACCGTGAGGATAATACGTTGTATCTCTGCCGGGACCATATGGGGAAAAAGCCGCTGTACTATTATTATGCCGCCGGCCAAAGCATTGTTTTCGGGTCGGAAATACAGGCGATTTTGGCCTTCCCCCGGATAAAACGGGAAGCAAATATCAATATATTGCCCTCTTTTCTTTACCATTGGTATTTTCAGGAGCCTGACACGGCATTTCAAGAGATCTATAAAGTAAAAAAGGGGCACTGCATTAAAATACAAAACGGGGTGTTGTCGGAACACGCGTATTGGACAATCGGACAGGCCTATGCGGAAGGGCAGAAGAGATTGGTGACAGACTATGACGAGGCGAAATATGAATTAAAGCGGCTGTTAAAGGAAGCTGTCAGAAAAAGGATGGATGGTGCAGGCAGGACAGGGGCATTTTTGAGCGGCGGTTATGACTCCTCCATGGTGTGCGCGCTGATGCAGGAAAATTCTCTTCAAAAAATACGGACATATTGCATGGGATTTGAAGACACAGCGTTCGACGAGCGCGGATATGCGGAGCGTGTCGCGGATTACCTGGGTACAGAGCATAGGAATCTGTGTATCGGTGACAGGGAAATGCTGGATACTCTGGATTTCTCCGTGAGGAATTATGCGCTTCCCATTGCCGACTATGCGGTCATTCCGACAATTGTAATGGCGTCTGAGGCAAAAAAGGATACGGATATTATTTTGACGGGGGTTGGCGGAGACGAGCTCTTTATGGGGGGGCTTAGTATTTACGCGGCGCTGAACGAGGCCCAGAAACATGTGCTGGCAGGGAAGATTATTTATTATAGTAAAAAGATTCCTCTGCTTAAGAACATAAAAGCGCTGCATCATCTCCCTTTCCGCCTCCGGCTGGTCGCAATGGACCAGAACAAGAAGGCGGCAACGCAGATTGGCGCCTGTGACATGTTTGATACAATCAGGAAAATGCTTGTCCAACCGGTTGCAGACAATCGCTTTTATTTTGAGATAGAAGACAGATACCCGGAAAAGAATTACGGGGCAAGAAGAAGCCTTGTGGATTTGGATTCTTATACGGTAGAGCTGGAGCTTCTGAAGGAGGACAGCGCCGTCATGCGTGCCGGAATGGAAAGACGCTGTCCCTTTTATGATAGAAGGGTTATGGAATATGTATTTCGAATGCCGTATCAGTTTAAGATGCAGGGAGATGGCGGAAAGCGTATTTTAAGGGATGTTTTGTATGAATATGTGCCTCGGGAGCTGGTAGACAGACCAAAATCCGGTTTTAATATTCCGGCGGAGCGACTGTTAAATACCTGCTTAAAAGAGGAGCTGCTGGAGCTGAGCAGTCCCGCGTATCTACGCAGACAGGGACTGTTTCATCCGGAGCACACGTCAGAAATCGTCCGTGATTATTTGAAGCCTGAAAATGAGAGGAAAAGGAAGGGCCATTTTGGCATTATGTGGACATTTTATATTTATCAGAAATGGTATCGTGAGTGGATGGCCGGAACGGGAAATTGAGTATGGAAAATTTGGTTATTTATGGTGCCGGAGAACGGGGAAGAAATCTGATAGCGCTGATGGACTCCTGCAGCCGGGAGATTGGTGCGGTAGTGGACGGCAGTCGGGAGCTTTGGGGGACGTATATCGGCAGGCATCAGATAAAATCACCCGAAGCTCTGAGGGATATGGAAGAGATGACCGTATGTATCACGCCAATGTTTCATGTGGACAGTATCAGAAGCGGTATCAGGGACATCTTTCAAGGAGAAGCTCGGGAAATATCCTATAACCGCCTGATTCAGCAAATTTATGCAGCGGTGGATTTTTCCGATTTGCTGGGCAGTGAGCCAATATATAAGCAGGAAGAATCCGTTGTTTTTGCATGTCTGGACGGATTGGCGCTTGGCGGGGTCCAGGAATGGACCAAGGATATTTGCAGGAAGTTTCTGGAGGAAGGAAAGGAACACACCTATATTTTGTCTTCCGGAAACAGCAATCATACAGCTGGCGCATTAGAAAATCACATAGTATATGCAAATATTGATACACGAAACAGATACAGTGTAGATAACATCAGACAGTTAATTGTATGTTTGAAAAAATGTTTGCCATGTGTTCTTGTGACCAGTTATCCGTATGAAGTTTTTGCCGGAAAAATAGTGAAGGAGGCATATCCTGATCTGATCAAAATCATATCGGGAATCAGGAACGCAGCAGAGAATACATATCAGGAATATATGGATTTCCGGGATTGTGTGGATGCGTATGTATGCGTCAGCTCGGATATTACAAGGGAAATGATAAAACGGGGAATTGAGGAGGAACGGGTACATACCATGATATGCCCTGTCGATTGCCCGCAGGAGCTTGTGCGGTTATATACAACGGAAAGAGCAAGGCCGGTCAGGCTGGGATATGCCGGCAGGATTGTCATTTCGCAGAAACGAATGGATTTGATGGAAAAGCTGATCGTGACTCTGGAGAAACGAAAAGTAAACTTTTATTTCGAGCTTGCCGGAGCAGGTGAGTATCGGGACAAACTGCAGGAGTTTATTGTCAGCAGGCATTTGCAGGAGAAGGTCAGGCTGGCAGGGGTCCTGGATAAGCAGGGGATAGGCAGTTTCTGGAGAGATAAGGATATTTGTGTTAATATAGCGGACTTTGAGGGGCGTTCACGTTCCATTGCCGAGGCTATGGCAAACGGTGCAGTGCCTGTGGTGACGAATACTTCCGGTGTAAATGACGATATTCGGGACGGAGAAAGTGGTTATATTGTTTCTACAGGGGATTATGAGGCGATAGCGGACAGAATAGAAGAGCTGGAGCATAACAGAATTTTATTATCTGCGCTGGGAAGGAAGGCTCATATGGAGCTGAAAGAAAAATGCAGTATGGACAGGCACTATCAGTTTTGGAGGGAGTTGATCGACCGTGAAATGGGAGAATAAGGGAGAAGAATGGAATACATTTCAGTTTCAGCAGCCGGAGCCGGAAAAATATTATGTCTTTGGCGCGGGAGACATCGGGCGCGGTTTGTATGTAACCTTATCCCGTTTTCAAATGTTTGCCGGATTTATAGATAACAATGTACAAAAGCAGAACAACGGCTTTTGCGGCCAGCCGGTACACTCTTATCAATGGTTTTTGGAAAACGGGAAAGGCGGGACGCTGGTTATTGCTGCCAACGAAGAAAATGAGGTGGAGATAAGCAGACAGCTTCGGGAAAATAACTGTCGGTACTATCTGTCCGGGATTTTCTTACATAGGATACTGCCTTTGCGGCTGTTTCGGGAGAGGGATCTTTTGTTAATGAATCTGGCGCAGATTTGCGTGACGGAGCGGTGTACCTTAAGCTGCGCCAAATGTGCCCATGGCTGTTGGGCGGTAAGCAGACATGCGGAAGATATGAAACCGGAGGAAGTATATTTTTCGGCGGATTCCCTCTTTTCAAGGATTGACTATATTCACGAATTTGTCCTGATTGGGGGAGAACCTTTGCTGTACCGGCATTTGAAAGAGGCGGTGGACTATATTGGGGGAAAATACAGGGATCAGATGGGTACCTTCAGTATTACGACAAACGGAACGATTACGCCGGATCGGGCGCTGCTGGATTCCTGTAAGAAGCATCGGGTATTATTCAGGGTTTCCAATTATGTAAAAGCCATTCCTGCTCTGCAGGGGCAGTATGATAAGCTGGAAAAGCTGTTTTCGGAGACGGGAGTCGGGTATTCTCTTGGAAAGGCTGAGGAAGTATGGTGGGACTATGGCTTTTCGGACACTTTGCAGGAAGAGAGTGCAGAACAGCTGATACATAAATTTGACCAATGTATGACACCGTGCAGGGAAACGAGGAACGGAAAGCTATACTATTGTGTGATGGCAAGAAGCGTATCCGATAATCTGGGATACCATATGGGAGAAGACGATTTTTTGGATTTGGGGTCATTGCCGGAAGGTGATTTGGGAAGGCGTATCCTGCTGGAATACAATCTGGGATATTCCGAAAAGGGATATTTGGATATGTGTGCAAAATGCCGTGGAAAGGATTGCAGGAATTATCCTGTAGTGGCAGCCGAACAATTGAGGTGACAGAGATATGATAAGCGTAATTGTGCCAATTTACAATACGTTGGAATATTTGGAGCAGTGTGTCGGAAGTATTATCAATCAGACCTACCGCGATTTGGAAATCATTCTTGTGGATGACGGCTCTTCCTATCTTTGCGGCAAAGCCTGCGACGACTATGCCCTTCGGGATAGCAGGATCAAAGTGCTGCATAAGGAGAATGGCGGTTCTACAAGCGCCAGGAAAGCGGGGCTGGAAATTGCCGGGGGAGAATTTGTCGGTTACGTGGATGGGGATGACTGGATAGAACCTTATTATTATGAAAAGATGGTATCGGCACAGGAAAAAACAGGTGCCGACATGGTTTCGTCAGGGCATTTTCATGATTTGGGGGAGGACGGCAGGATAGTAAAAGATAATTTTCCCCCGGGGATATATACAAGGGAACAGCTTCTGCCGACGCTGCTTTACGCGGGGCGCTTTTTTGAATATGGCATTCAGCCCCATATGGTTACGAAGTTATTTAAAAAGGAAATCCTGCAAAAGACACAGATGCGCGTGGACAATCGTATTGTTATCGGAGAAGATGCGGCGGTGGTCTATCCCAGCCTGCTGGAGGCGGAAAGAATCGTTGTAGCAGATGTCTGTGGGTACCATTATGTACAGCATTCGGACAGCATGACCAAAAAGGAACGGGAAGAAAAAGAAGACATATATGGGCTGCTTTTTGCGCATCTGGAAAAAGCATGTAAAGAGAATCAGGTGTGGCATATCCTGGAGCCACAGCTGCAGCAATATAGAAAATATCTGCGGTTTCTCTATCAAATATCTTATTTTGATGAAAGGGTATTAGTGCCTTATGGGGGAATTGCACCGGGAAGTAAGGTAATCCTTTACGGCGCGGGGGTATTGGGGCAGAAGATGCACAGTTATCTTATGAGGAAAAAAGAAATAAGTATTGTTTTGTGGACAGATCAGAAGTATGAAATTTACCGGGAAAAGGGACTTGTGGTAGATGATCCCAAGGAGATTCTGAAGGTTCCGGAATATGATTTTGTCTTGATAGCAAATACGGTACAGAGTACAGCGGAAATGATTAGAAGGTATCTGGTTGATAAAGGGGTAGAGAACAGGAAAATATTGTGGTTTTCAGAAGACTTCAGAAGGGTTTGAAAGCTGTTGGTATTATGGAAGAAAGCGGGATAGCAGTGTCTGATTTGCAGAGAATATTAACGGAATACAAGTGCTGTAATATTGCAATATATGGGCTGGGCATGGAAACGGAGCGGATTCTCGGTGAGATCGGAGAGGCATTCCAGGTAGTGGGGTTGTTGGACAGCTATCAGAGCAGCGGAAGCCTGTATGGGAAGCCGGTCATTTCCATGGAAGATGCGGTGGAAGCCTCCGTCAGGCTGATTTTGGTGGCGGCGCGTCCTGGTTCCTGCCGGGCGATTGCGAGACGGATCGGCGGCGTGTGCCGGGAAAGACAGATTGCTTTGTTTGATATAAGGGGCAATGATCTCCAGGATATGCGGCATGTCGTATATGATTTGAAAGCGGTGCCTGGTTATAAGAGGAGTCAGGTGATGCAGAAAGCTATGACCTGTGATGTCATCAGCTTTGATTTGTTTGACACACTGATTATGCGCCGTGTACTGTTTTCATCGGATGTATTTGCGCTGGTGGACGACAGGCTGAGACAGCTTGGGGTCATAATCAAAGATTTTCCGGCAAAACGGATGGCAAGTGAAAAGGAGTTGTCCAGAGAACGGGCGCCGGTACTTTCAGAGATTTATTCCCATATGAAGCATAAATACGGGCTGCCCGGGGTTGCGCCGGAACAGATGGCGGTGCTGGAATGGGAGATTGACTGCGGGCTGATGGTTCCCCGCAGGGAGGTCTGCAGGCTGCTTTCGGATCTGGAGAGGCAGGGGAAGAAAATCTATATTGTGTCCGATTCCTATTATACTAAAAAGCAGATAGTACACATATTGGATAAGTGCGGCATTGTGCGCTATACGGATGTCCTGGTTTCCTGTGAATACGGAAAGGGAAAGATGCAGGGACTTTTTCGGGAATTTCAGGAGACGACGGGTGCAGGGTCATATTTCCATATTGGGGATGATGCAGCGGCAGACGTAGAGAGCGCAGAAAAAAACGGCATCAGTCCCTGTCTGCTTTACAGCGGGATAGATCTTTTGGAGCAGACCGGGTATATGGGATTGTGGGAGTATACGGAATGTCTGTCGGACAGGATCAAAATCGGTATGTTTGTGGCAAATATTTTTAACAGCCCGTTTCAGTTTGAAACGGAGGAGTGCCGGATTGGAGTCTCTGCGGCTTCTGACATCGGTTATCTCTTTTGTGCGCCTGTGATCTGTGACTTTGTCCTGTGGTTTCGTGAGCAGGCGGAGAAATACCGGCTTGAAAATATTCTTTTTTGTGCCAGGGACGGCTATCTGGTCAAGCAATTGTATGATGCACTCTGTAATCAGACAGCGTCGGTTTATTTTCTGACTTCACGGATGGCTGCAATTCGGGCAGGGATGGAGAATGAAGAGGATATTAAGTATGTGGAGGGCATGAAGTTCAGCGGAAGCCTGTCACGGCAGCTTGAGGAGAGGTTTGGAATTCCGGTAAATGCAGAGGAGCAGGAGAACGGGCGGACAGGATTGCAGGATTATCGGCAGGAAATATGGAGCCGGGCGGCTGTAAGCAGGAAGAACTATGCTGCCTATATTGAGGGGCTGGGCTTAAAAAGAGGCACAACCGGTTTCTTTGATTTTGTGGCCAAGGGTACGACCCAGATGTACATTGGCAGGCTGATGGAGCAGCCTTTGAAGGGGATGTATTTTTGGCGTCTGGAGCAGGAACAGATGAAAGGAAAGGGTTTGGATATTATTACTTTTTTTGACAAGGAGGAGGCGGATGACAGTACGATATTTCGCGATTATTACATCCTGGAAACGATCCTGACGGCGCCTATGCCTTCGGTGAAAGAGTTTGACGCAGACGGCAGTCCGGTGTATGCGGAAGAAACCCGGAAAGGAAGGGATATTCAATGCTTTCAGGAGGCACAGGAAGGGATCAGGGAATATTTTGGACAATATCTGAAATTGTGTCCCATATCTGCCAGGAAGATCAATCAGAAGCTGGATGAGATCCTTTTGTCACTCATCCATGGGATAGAAATCACAGATTTGGATTTTCTGAATTTAAAGGTGGAAGATCCGTTTTTCAACCGTATGACGGATCTCACAGATATACTGTAAAAATGATTCCTGTGGGTGATGCAGGGTGCAGGTTTTTGATGTAGATGCAGTTCTAACGGGAAGCTGTTGTCTGTTGCCAGGGCAGGAGAAAAAGAGGGAAAATAATGGAATTTCAGCTCACAGCCTCCATGATGTGCGCCGATTACGGCCATCTGGAGCAGGAAGTAAAAAATCTGGAGGAAGGGGGGATTGACTCCTTCCACATCGACATCATGGATGGCCGCTATGTGCCGAACTTTGCCATGTCCCTGAACGACATGGCATACATAGCCGCGGCTGCGGACAAGCCCTTGGATGTCCATCTGATGATCGAGCATCCCAATAACAATATTGAGATTTTTTTAAAGAAGCTCCGCAGGGGAGACACGGTCTATATCCATCCGGAGGCGGAATACCACCCCTCCACTACCCTGCAGAAAATTATCAATGCAGGCATGATTCCGGGGATCGCGATTAATCCGGGAACCAGTATCGAGAATGTATATGAGATGCTTCGAATCGTGAAGAAGGTGCTGGTCATGTCGGTAAACCCGGGGAACGCCGGACAGATGTATCTTCCCTATGTGGGAGAAAAGATTGTCAGGCTGCTTTCCATCAAAAAAGAGATGGATTTCAAAACCTATTGGGACGGAGCCTGCGGCGCGGACAAGATACGGAAGTATGCCCCCCTGGGAATGGACGGCTTTGTCCTGGGTACCACCATGCTTTTCGGCAAGGGCCGGCCCTACGGGGAGGTTATTCGGGAAATCCGCGGAATGTGGAAGCCTGGGGGAGTGTGAAAGCCTGAGGGAATGTGAAAGCTTGGGGGAGTGTGAAAGTCTGGGGGAATGTGAAAGCCTGGGAGAGTGTGGAAGCCTGGGGGAATGTGAGCCGGTAGTATGCGGAAGGCGGAAACAGGAAGGAAAGGCGGGAGCAGGAACGGAAGCGGCGGGGGTTTGCCGGGAGAGGAATCGGATTGATGAAAGCGTATCTGTTGAGGGCGATAGGAGATTTTACATATGCAGACGTGGAACGGCCTGTATGCGCTGACGATGAGGTAATTGTGAGGGTGGCGGCTGCGGGTGTCTGCGGATCGGACATACCGAGAATATACAGATCCGGGGCGTATTCGTACCCGCTGATACCGGGGCACGAATTTGCCGGTACTGTGGCTGAGGCGGGGAAAAAAGCTGACGGGAATCGAATCGGTAAGCGGGTCGGTGTGTATCCTCTTATCCCCTGCAGGAAGTGCGGTCCCTGTGAGGCAGGGCAGTATGAGCTTTGCCGGAGCTATAGTTATCTGGGCTCCCGGCGGGCGGGAGGCTTCGCGGAATATGTGGCCGTGCCTGAGTGGAATCTGATCGAATTGCCGGAAGGTGTGTCTTTTGAACAGGCGGCAATGCTGGAGCCTATGGCAGTGGCGCTGCACGCCGTGCGCCGTTCGAAGATAAAGCGGGGACAGAGTGCGGCCATATGCGGTCTGGGGACAATCGGTCTGTTGGTGTATATGATTTTGGCTGATATGGGGCTGGAAAGGATCCTTCTGGTGGGAAATAAGGAATACCAGAGAGAAGCTGCCGCCGAATTGGGGTTTGATACAGATTATTTCTGCAACAATTCTTCAGAGAATGGTGACGAATGGCTTGCAGGAATGAGAGGATGGGGTGTGGGCGCCTTTTTTGACTGTGCGGGTACGGCTGAGTCAGCGGGGCTGGCGGTCCGGCATACGGCGCCGGGGGGCACGGTGATGCTTGTGGGCAACCCGGCCTCCGACATGACGTTTGACAAAAATACTTATTGGAAGATACTTCGGAACCAGCTGACTGTGAAAGGAACATGGAACTCCGCATTCAAGCATGAGGATAGGGATGACTGGCACCGGTGCCTGGATCTGACAGCCGGGAAAAAGGTAATGCCGGAGAAGCTGGTTTCCCACAGGCTGTCCCTTGACAGACTTGCGTGGGGGACGGAGCTGATGCGGGATAAGAAGGAAAATTATACGAAGGTTATGGTGTTGTTTTAGCCCAGGGAGGATAGGCCATGAACATTGCAGTGATTTTAGCGGGAGGGACAGGGAGCCGCACCGGCTGTGAAATTCCCAAGCAGTATCTGGAAGCATGGGGCAGGCCGATGATCGCCTTCTGCATGGAGACCTTTTTTACCCATGAAGATGTGGATGCGGTCCAGATTGTAGCCGAGGGGACGTGGAAGGAATTGATACTCCGCCAGATTACCCACCTGGAAGAGAAGGCTGTCAGGGAACAGGCCGCCGGAGGGAAAGCCGTCGGGGAAAAAACTGCGGGGGAAAAGGCCGCCGGAGGGAAAGCCGTCGGGGGAAACCCTGCGGGGGAACAGGCCGCCGGGGAAAAGGCCGTCGGGGGAAACCCTGCGGGGAAGAGGACTGTGGCGGGGCGGTTCCGGGGATTCTCGATGCCCGGGGCAAACCGGCAGATGTCCATATTAAATGCTCTTTCCAATATCCGGGAATATGCGGCGGAAGGCGACACGGTGATGATCCATGACGCTGCCCGCCCCTTCGTTACATCAGCGCAGATTTCGGCCTGTCTCAGGGCCATGGAGGGGCATGACGGTGTAATTCCGGTGCTGCCCATGAAGGACACGGTATACATGGGGGATGGGAAAAGAATATGTTCTCTGCTGGAGCGGGAGCGGATATATGCCGGTCAGGCACCGGAACTGTTCCTGTTTGGAAAATATTATGCGGCAAACATGGCGCTTCTGCCGGAGCGGATCCTGTCGGTGAACGGCTCTACGGAGCCGGCGGTGCTGGCAGGGATGGATATTGTGATGGTGGAGGGAGATGAAAATAATTTCAAAGTGACGACGGCGGGGGATGTAAAGCGGTTCCGGGAAAGGTGTGAAGGGAATGAAGATTTTCTAAGTCTGCAAAAGGCGCAGACAAAGAAAATCTAAGTCATTCCCTGAAGAATCGCAAGAGCGGCGATTCTTCCAAGCGTATTTATACGCTTTGCGCTATT
>ERZ777011.1341-NODE-1341-length-26621-cov-3.467289_pt1 | contig 26621 bp, 17 predicted proteins | sample MGYA00374964_ERZ777011 | MGnify/ENA primary metagenome ERZ777011 (study PRJEB29310, sample SAMD00008975) | mouse gut metagenome | study: EMG produced TPA metagenomics assembly of the Metagenome analysis of fecal microbiota from mouse which was promoted... | reverse complement strand
ATTTCCCCGAAGGGAGATATCCACAAGCTGAACGGTTCTGCGCTCTCCTCCTACGGCCGTATCAAGAGGCGGCGTAAACACAGGGGTCAAAATCATATTAACGCCCAGCTCCCGCCCCGCATACATCATCTGACTTTCTATCGCTTTAAAGTGCCGATCGTCAAATATCTCCGTATGATAATAATTGGCCAGACAGTCGCAGTGAAACCACTCCGTATGTATCAATGTCTGTTCAGGCTGGGGAACATCCACTATTTCCAGAAAAAAAGAAAGTCTTTCTACCACTTTTTCTTCCGGCGCGGCATTCCCTGTTTCTCCTAAAGCGCCCTTTTCCGTCCCGGATGTTCTTGCCAAAATAACAATCTCAACAGGGTAAACTCCCGCCGCCCCTGTTTGTGTATCCGGGAAATCTATCCACAAAGACCGGTATTGCCCCATTAAAGGCACAATTTTGTTATCCCTCTTTGGTTTCAACAAATCAGGAAAAAGCCCCGGCATAGTGGTTAAATAATTGTCATCATTTTTCTCATAGCATGGAAAAGCCGAGGGAACAGGTTCCACATTGCGCACACGCGCCTTTACCGGGCTTCCCTTTATTTCATAAAACAACTCCATCCGGCACTTCGGACCGGATTTCACCTTTCCACATACCAGCTGCAGGGCGGCCTTTTCTCCTCTTAAAATTGAAATGACAGTGTTTTTCTCCATTGCCGCAGGTCTCTTATCGGGAAATACCTTTTCCAGACTATCTGTCAAATAAAATTCAAACTCATTCATTTCTATCCCTCCCACATACCGTAAGCCGTGCTTGCGGTACTGACGCCTTAGAAAATTTTTCCTCATTTCTGCCAGGTGAACAAAGTTCACCTTTGCTTTATTTGCGCATATCAAGTTTGTGGATGCAGCGCCTCACTAAAATATGTTTATACAAAATGTGCTGCAAATCCTGTCAGCAGGCATTCACAGCACATCATTATACATGTTGGAAAATATCTTAATTATTGTCCAATTTTTCGGCAGCTTCTTTCATCAGATCGATAATCTGCAAGTGCTGGGGACATACGCGCTCGCACTGGCCGCAGGCAATGCAGGCGCTGGCTTTGCCGGAATCGCCGGTCAGCCCATTGTAAAACATTTGGGGCCTGTTATCCCCCGGATACATCCGTACCGTATTAAGAGCCCTGAATACATCGGGGATACGGATTTTCGCCGGACATCCGTCGCAGCAATAGCGACAGGAAGTACAGGGGATCAGCGGCATATCAAGCATCTTATTTACCACCTGATCAATTACCTGTTTTTCTTTTTCAGACAAAGGCTCAAACTCCGTAAAGGTACGAAGGTTATCCTCCATCTGCTCTTCATTGGACATTCCGCTTAGTATGGTCATGACACCGTCTAATGAGCCTGCAAACCGCAAAGCCCACGATGCGGCGCTTGCATCCGGGCGTAAGTCCTTTAACATCCCTTCGAGCTCCGGCTGTAAATTCGCCAGCGTTCCGCCCTTTACAGGCTCCATTACAATAACCGGAATCTTCCGGCTGTGCAGAATCTCATAAAGCCTGCCGGAATACACCAGAGGATTGTTCCAGTCCGCATAATTAAGCTGTATCTGAACAAATTCAATTTCGGGATGTTCATCAAGCACCTGTTCCAGCAATTCAGGCGTTCCATGGAAAGAAAATCCAAAGTGTTTTATTTTTCCTTCCTCTTTTTTCCGCATTCCCCACTTAAAACAGTCATACTTTACATAAGCGTCATGGTTTCCGCCATCTTCAATGCTATGTAACAGATAAAAATCAAAATAATCCACGCCGCATCGAGCCAGCTGTTCATTAAAAATCCGCTCCCTGTCCTCAGGGCCTGACATCATCCATGCCGGAAGCTTTGTAGCCAGATAAAAGGATTCCCTTGGATAACGCTTTACCAGGGTTTCTCTAATTGCGGTCTCTGATTTTCCTCCGTGGTAAACGTATGCGGTATCAAAATAGCGAAACCCTTTTTCCATGTATGCATCCACCATCCGGCTGACATGGGCAAGATCAATTTCCCCATTTTCCTCCGGCAGACGCATCAGTCCAAATCCAAGCTTAGGCATACTTTGCATATCAATCATATTAGTCCTCCATTCTTTCATGCTCTAATTTATCATTTCATTTTAAATAAAAGAAATGCAACAGTATTTCACTTTTATTGCATTTATATCAGAATTTTCATATATACTTTCTTTCTATACGGCAGCCTGTTTACATCATTGTATCAAAATTTGTTCTCACCCACAACCTTTTTCTTTCCTCATATCTTAAAGTAACATTGTTTTTATTTTCAGGCATGTTATAATGAATATTGGAATAAAACAATTTTCAGACAGGATATAACTTGACCTCAATCCCCGGGAAAGGCGGAACAGATTTTGTTGACTATCAAAAAAATTATCATAGAAAATATGAAGAGGATCACCTTCATCATGATTATTGTAATCCTTCTTCTTTCTACTGTCCTTCAGGTATCTAACGCCTTGCAGGACTCCAGGCAGGATGCCGAGCGTATTTTTCTGCAGGTGGGGCAGATTCTGGAGGAGAACTCCATTGAACTACAGAGAATCCGCTCGGAATATAACGCCACCTGTCTGAACAATGCCCGAACAGTGGCGTATATTTTAGAATGTAACCCGCAGGCACGATATGATAAGGATGAACTCGATAAGATTGCCGCAGGCGTGGAAGTAGACGAGATTCATATTTTCAACTCCGAAGGCGTGATTGTGGGAGGCACGCATCCCATTTATTATGGCATGGATTTTGACTCCGGGGAACAAATTAACTTTTTCAAGCCATTATTAACAAACAAGTCCTTAGAGCTGATACAGGAAATAACGCCGAATACGGCGGAAGGCAAACCGGTACAGTATTCGGCCCTCTGGAGCGAGGATAGGAGTTTTATCGTACAGGTTGGTATGTCCCCTACAACGGTACTTCGCGTAACAGAAAAAAATGAGCTGTCCTATATCTTTTCTCTTCTAAGGACAGGTATCGGTTATAATCTGTACGCCATTGATCCCGACACGTGGACAGTTGCCGGATCAACTACTCTTTCCGATACCAACAAAAAAATATCGGAAATTGGCCTTACGGCGGAACAGTTAAGCTCCGCAAAAGCTTTTCATGCAGATATAAACGGAGTCATGTTTCACTGCTTTTCCAGACAAATCGGTGGAAATTACATCGTATGGGCAGCTCCTTTGTCCAAATTCGTCCGTTCCATTGCGGCAAGCGAATTGCTGCTTTTGTCCGGGCTTGTTTTGATTGCCCTGATTTTGGTTCATGCAGTAGCGGGCAATATGGACAAAGCAGTGATCAATCCAATCAAGCAGATCAATACGGCTCTTCGCTCTATTCAGGAGGGAGACCTTACCACACAAGTAGCGGTCAACGACAGCAAAGAGTTTCAAGAGGTAAGCGCCCATATCAACAGTATGGTGGCAAGCCTTTTGCAGACCTCCCAGAAACTGGAAATGGCCCGGCAAATCAAAAGCCAAAAAGAAGAATTAGAACGGCAGCGCGAGCAGCTGGAGGAGGCGGTGGAGCGGGCCGAAAAAGCCAACAGGGTCAAAACGGAATTTCTGTTTAATATGTCCCACGATATCCGTACCCCCATGAATGCCATCATCGGTTTTACCAACCTGGCATTGGAAAACCAGGAACCGGAGCTGCGGCAACATTATCTGAAAAACATTGACCTTTCCTCCAAACAGCTTTTAGATCTTGTAAATAATATTCTGGAATTGTCCAAGATCGAAAATCACAAGACTGTCATTGAAGAGGAACTTGCAAACATAAATGATGTTTATGACAGACTGTTCACCGTATTTAACAATGATTTAACCCAAAAGGAACTGACATATTCCGCCAGCCTGGATGTAGCGCATCCCTGCCTGCATATAGACGTAACGCACTACACGCAGATCTTTTTAAATATTATCAACAATGCCATCAAATATACTCCCACCGGCGGCACAATCACGGTTTCAATAAAGGAAGAGCCCTCCGATGTGCCAAATACCTGCATCTTGGAAACCACAATCAGTGACAATGGCATCGGGATGTCCGATGAATTTCTGGAACATGCCTATGAATCTTTTTCCAGAGAGCGTACTTCCACTATCAGCGGCGCCCCCGGTTCCGGACTGGGATTGGCGATTGTGAAAAATCTTGTGGATTTGATGAAAGGCACCATTCAGATTGAAAGCCGGCAGGGTCAGGGCACTACGGTGACAATCCGCCTTCCCCACAGGCTGGGTGAGGTCTGCGCCACAAGAGATCAGGAAAACTCTAATATCCTTGACGCTGCTCTGCTGAAAGGCAAACGAATCTTGCTGGCAGAGGATATTGATGTCAATGCTCTGGTTGCCACCAAGATTCTTACCAAATATGAATGTCTCACCGAACGGGCAAAAGACGGCGTGGAATGCGTCAGTATGCTGCTCAAAGCAAAAGACGGCTACTATGATCTGGTTCTCATGGATATTCAAATGCCCAACATGGACGGTTATCAAGCCACACAAACCATCCGTTCCTTTATGGATCGGGAAAAAGCCGATATCCCAATTCTTGCCATGACCGCAAACGCCTTTCAGGAAGACCGTGAGAAAGCAATTGCACTTGGTATGAACGGACACATTGCCAAACCTATTGATCCTGTAAAATTAATGCATGCCATGGCAAATGTTTTAAAGGGGACAAATCTCTGATCCCGCCGCAAATGCCGGTCTGTCATGCGGCCCTTGCGCTACTTTAGCGATATATTTCCATCAAACGCCGACTCGCTTCGCGAATCAGCCTATTGCAATCAAGCAGGGAAGATTTTCTCCCTGCTCGCCGCGCGGCCCGTGCGCCGTTTTAGCGGCATACTTCCTCTGCACGGGCCTGTACATAAAAAATCCGGGCGCCCAATCTCCAACAGAGATCATTGCCCGGATTTTATAGACCGTCTATACTTCAATCAATTCATATTCCCGCGTACCATATCCCAGCTCAGCCGCCGTTTCGATCGTATGCACGCCATTGCGTGATTCAATTCGCTCAATCAGGTGGTCTTTGCCCGGGTCGTCTGACGCATATACCAAATCAAGGCACGCCTGGTCAATTGCAACCGGATCAAGGGAAGCCAAAATTCCAATATCCCCCATACAAGGGTCTTCTGCCACCGCACAGCAGTCGCAGTCAACGGACATGTTTTTCATTACATTGATGTATACCACATTCCCTTTGAAAAACTCAATAACGGAAGATGCCGCATCCGCCATGGACTCCAGGAAAGAATCATGGTCTGAGGTCCAGAAGTCCTCCATCACGCCTACTCCGTGAATGTACTGCTTTCCTTTTGAAGACGCCACACCTATGGACAATTGCTTGATGGCTCCGCCGTATCCGCCCATGGGATGCCCTTTAAAGTGGGAAAGCACCAGCATGGAATCATAGTTTACAATATCTTTCCCCACAAAATTTTTCTTGATTTTCTTGCCATTTGGAATAGGAAGCTCCAAATCCGGGCCCTCCGCATCCAAAAGAGCCGTTTCAAAATGCTCGCTCCAGCCATGCTTTTTTAATGTTTCCAAGTGCTTTTTTGTTGTATTTCTGCTTCCTTCATAAGCAGTATTACACTCTACCACCGTTCCTCCTACATGTTCCACCATAGGTTTCCAGAACTCAGGCTTTAAAAAGTTCTGGTTTCCTTCTTCCCCTGAGTGAACCTTTACGGCAACTTTTCCTTCCAGACTTTTCCCTAAAAGCTTATACAACTCTACCACTTTTTCAGGAGTGATTTCTTTGGAAAAAAATACTTTTGACGCCATTTTCTTTCTCCTTCCTTTTGCTTTTCATCAAACGCCGTTACACTTAGCGCGTCAGCTTTTTGATATAAAAATTGTTGTTTGAAAATTTCTTTATTTTTCAGTCTATTTTTATTGTACCAAAACCTTTTCACATCTACAAGTAAATAATTAATTCTTCACGGCAAACCAAAATTTTGCCATTTTGCGCGGGATTCCGTTGTTAAGCGCCTGATAATATCACCAAAAGGAGGATTTAAATTATCCTTGCAAAGCGCCGGCTAAGCGGAGCAGTTCCTCCTCGCCCACATATTTGGCCAGACACCCCACTCCCTGCACGCAGACGCCTCCCGTCACATTTCCAAACCGGATGCACTGCTCCACGGGATAATCATAATACAGTCCGTACAAAAATCCGCTCATAAACGCGTCCCCGGCTCCGGTGGCGTCCACCGCCGTAACACCCGGCAGCGGAGGAATGATTTTTATTCCATCGCTGTTTTGCAAAAGACACCCGTCCTTGTCCAGCTTAATAATCACATCCTTAAAATATCTGCTCAACTGCCGGGCCGCATTCTCCACGGTGCTCTCCCCCGTAATCTTGAGCGCTTCCTTTTGGTTGGGCACATAATAATCCGCAATCTCCAGATAATCCCGGTATTTTTCAATGGAAAGGTCCTCTTCCCATCCGGTGTCAAACACGTGGATCACGCCTTCCGCGCTTAATTTTTGATATGCCTCCAAAAAGCCGTCCTGCATATCCACCACTTTCGCTCCCTTAAGCTGCCTGTATACTTCCTCAACATGCCGGGGCGTTATCTCTATTTCATCCTGATAGGAGACAAAGCTTCTGTCCCCCTGACAAATCAGGGCGGATGAAACGGTTACCGGCCGGCCTTTTCCTTCGTACAAATTGACTGCCTCTATCCCATAGCCCTCAAAAGCCTTTTTCACAAATTCGGAGATAAAATCCTCCCCCATAAAGGTGAGCAGTTTCGAGGGGACGCCCAGCCTGTTTAAGTTGATCATCGTGGCGGGAACACCGCCGCCCAACTGAATGTCAAATCCCCTGGCATAAATCTCCTGACCGCTCTCAGGCAGTCTCGATAACCCTGCATATAACAAATCAAGATTGGCAAAACCCGCTCCCCCTGCAAATCCCATATCACACCACCTCTTTCCTTCTAAACAGATACCCGGCCGGCCTGTTTCCATTCCCACCCATACCTCTCACAGGAACAATTCAGGGCCGCATTTTCCCACACGTCCTAGCCATTTCTCACCGTGAACGGCTCCCTTCGGAAGCAGTTCCTACATGAATAGTTCTCTACATGAACGAATTTCTTCCTGCATAGGGACTATTTCCATCCTTTTGTGTACGCCTCATTTGCTTTCAGATACTCCTCCGTCAGCTTTTTCGCCAGAGAATAAGAGTTCACAAGAGGATGCACCATCAGGCACCTAAGTGCCTTTGCCACACTTTTTTCCCGAAGCGCCTGTGAGGAGAGCCTCTCATACATTTTCACCCTTCGGATCAGCTCCATCTGCAAATCCCCCGGCCGGTTTATCCTGTTAGGAAGAAGGCTCTCTCCCTTAAGGGTACAGGTAACCTCCACCACATCGTCGTCCAAAAGCCCCTCAATAGCGCCCTGGTTTGGCAGGCATAATATCATTTCCGACTCCGTTTTATTTTGCCGCGCCCTGATATACTGCAGCGCCACGCCGGCGTACCCTCCCGCATCCTTCTCGTATATATCGAATCGATACGGTTTGGTTTTGCCCGGCATACCCGTTTCATTTGACATATAGGCATTTTCCCGACGCCCATACCAGTGTTCAAAAACCTTTAAACAATTCTCAAAATCATTTTCAATATCCATTCCCGAAAGCTCGTCCATCATGTGGCGGTTTACGTCCCGTATCACTTCGCCTCTGGTCACCTTTGCATTCAAAATATTTTTAACCGCTTCCTCCCGATAGAAAAAGTAGTACAAATACTCATTCAAAGCGCACCCGAAATGCTCCACCAGATCTTTTCCGAAAAAGCGCATGTCGGTATCCGTATAAAGCCTTGGATCCTCTAAAAGCTCCGGCATAATCTCTTTCCCATCCAGCTTAATGCTGCTGAAAAAGGAAAGATGATTCAGCCCGTAGCATTCCCCCGTCACCTGTTCCTGGGACACCCCGTAAAGCTTTGCCACAGAATGAAGGAATCCGCTGGGCGCGTCGCATATCCCATAGGTAAAATCATAGCCCATATCCCTGAGGGTTTGGGATACCACCCCTGCCGGGTTGGTAAAATTAAAGATTTTTACCCTGGGGGAGGCATATTTTTTCGCCAGCTCGCAGTACTCCGCAAGCGCCGGAACGGAACGCATAGCAAAAGAAAAGCCTGCCGCCCCTGTGGTCTCCTGCCCCAAAATGCCCAGGTTAAGGGCGGTTCTCTCGTCCTGAATCCGCATATCGTCTCCGCCCACACGGATGGTCGTGATGATATAGTCCGCATTCTTTACCGCGTCCACGGCGTCCGTTGTCAGCCGGAATTTCAAATCGGGGGCAATCCGTTTCGATACCTGGGCTGCCATCCTTCCGAAAATATTAAGCTTCCTCTCGTCATTATCCATAAAAACAACTTCCCGAAAGTCCAGCTCCCCACTGCTTTGCGCAAGACTTTTTGCCAGAAACATGGAGCGCACGCCCCCGCCGCCAATTACCGTTATCTTCATTGTTCTACCTCCTGTCTTCCAATCAAAACCTTTTTCCCGCAAAAAGCAAAACCATATTTTCGAATCTTGTCTTTTGGAATGCCTTTTGCTGCAATGATGGATTCATAACCCTTTTTCTCTATCTGCTCTAAAGCTTTCTCCACCGTATCGCTCAGTTCCTTCTCATTGGCATCCTGCACCTTAAACTCAATAATAATGCAGTCGTCCATCACGCCGCCTTCCCTGTTTATCGCCTCAAGCATCACATCATACCTTCCAAAACCGCTTTCCCGGTTGGACATAAGCACATATCTGTCGGAGAGTTCCACCAGCAGTCCCAGCACAAACCCATGGTAAAACCGTTCCGGTTCCGTACGGGCAGGATTTTTCCCCGTATCAAAATAACTGAATATTGCCATGGCGACCTCATTCATATAAGCGTTCATAGCCCTAAGGTCATCGGCCAGCAGCGCTTTGATGAAATCATTATATGCGGGCGACGCATTGCCAAACCACCTTCGCACCATGCCGCGGAACATAATCTTTACTTCTAAATTTGTGATTTCCAATTCATATATTAATTTCCATTCTTCCGAACCTGACGCGCGGTTTTCAACATTCCTCACCTTCAAATAGCCGCTGGCAAGTAACAGACTCCAGATTGCCTGTTCGTCATAATCCAATTGATCATAAATAATCTGCTCGTCGATTTCCGCACATATGGATTTTCCCTGTAAAAGCGTCTCAAATTCCTGCTTAATATTTTTGTTTCCCTCTCTGAGCAATTTGCCCACAAGATTATTGGAGCTCGAATTTGCCCAATATGCGCCTACGTTCTTTTTATCCAGATAATTCAGGATAGACCATGGATTGTAAATATCCCGTCGTTTTCCAAATATAAAGCCGTCATACCAGCTTTTTACCTCCGCTCTTTTCCCGGACAGTGCAAATTCATCCAGCGCCGCAAAAACCTCTTCTTCCGTAAAACCAAAGCAACTTGCGTACTTGTCAGAAGTCGTTGTCACTACTTCCAGATTATTCAAATCGGAAAAAATCGACTCCCTGCTGATTCTGGTTATTCCCGTCATAATTGCACGCTCAAGATAAGGATTGGTTTTAAATGTCGCGTTAAACAGGCTTCTGATAAATACCGTCAATTCCGCCCAGTATCCGTTTACATAAGCTTCCTGCATGGGCGTGTCGTATTCATCCAGCAGAATAATCACCTTTTTTCCATAATAACGGTAAAGATAGCCCGACAGAGCCTTTAGCGAAACAGAAGCTTTATAGTCTTCCATGTCCGCTGAAATTTTTCGAAACTCCTTTTTCTCCCCTTCGTTTAGCAGGTCGGTTTTCAGCAGAAAATCATATCTGTTATATACCTCCCGTATCACATTGCAGATAGCCTTGCGGGCCTGTGCAAATGAAGTTTCTTTCACATCGGCAAAGCTTAACGCCATCACGGGATAAGTCCCCTGCAAATCCCTGTATCCGGGCTCCTGCCATATGGACAGCCCCTCAAACAGCTCCTCTCTTTTCTGATAATCCACAGAAAAAAATTTCTCTGTCATGTTCATGGTAAGGGTTTTTCCAAATCTTCTGGGACGGGTAATCAGCGTTACACTGTCTCCCTGCTCCCACCATTCCCTGATGAACCGTGTCTTATCTATATAAAAATATCCTTCCTTCCGAAGGGTTTCAAAATCCTGACATCCTATGCTTACCGTCCGTGGCATCTATGCGCTCCTTTCCCACGCGCTCTTTCGCCTGTTATCTTTTTTGGATCATTTGGAAATTTTTGAAAAAAATCTCCAAATAGTTCCTTAATTGCATAACCGAAAATATGAGAATATTAAATGGGTTTATGAATTTTGCATTTGCTTATCCTGATTATAATATGGAAATACCGGGAATACAATCAAATTTCAAAATATAAATCGGAGATGCTTTTTCTCAATATAAAAGCAGGACAGCGCCGCATAATTTGCGGACACTTAAAGATACAATATCATTTTTCATGAAGAAGTTTTATCTCGACATTTCCTTCCGTTAGAGGTATCCTTGTAACATGGAAAAAGAAGTAAGGAGGATAAGGTTGAATAAATTCCTTGATAGCAATTTAGTTCAACACACCAAACCAGTTTGGTGAGAATTTGTGCCGAAGCGCCACAAATTCCATGATGGCAGAGCGAAATCTGACGTTTCGCTCGCCTCCTCAGCATAAAACGCTTCGGAATGGAGGAAAAAATGTTAGAAACCGGAACAAAAGCGCCGTCGTTTTCACTGCCCGACCAGAATGGGCAAATGCACTCTTTAGAGGAATACAAAGGAAAAAAAGTAATTTTATATTTCTATCCGAAGGATAATACCCCAGGCTGCACCAAACAGGCCTGCAATTTTGGAGAGCTCTATCCGCAGTTTCAGGAAAAAGGCGCAGTGATCCTTGGGGTGAGCAAAGACTCCGTCGCCTCCCACAAAAAGTTTGAAGAAAAATATTCCCTTCCCTTTACCCTGCTCTCCGATACGGAACTTTCCTGTATCCGGGCTTATGATGTCTGGCAGGAAAAGAAAAATTATGGAAAGGTGAGCATGGGCGTGGTGAGAACCACTTATCTGATTGACGAGGAAGGCGTCATTGTAAAAGCCTTTGGAAATGTGAAGGCGGCGGATAATCCGGGTCAAATGCTGGAATGCATTTTAACCGAGTAGGGAAGATTTTCTCCCTACTCGCCGCGCGGCCCGTGCGCCGTTTTAGCGGCATACTTTCTCTGCACGGCCTGTGCATAAAAAAGAAACTCTCTCTGCCGCGAAGCTCAAATGGGCATGCGGGCATGTCCTCCAGGCTCGCTCACGGGAATAAATTCCCGTCAGAGAGAGTGTTTCCGTAAAATCATATCTTGTTAAGCCTGCGCAATCTCCTTTTTATCATCCCTGCTGTAAAGCAGCTTTAAGATAATCGGCGTCATGATGGACGATACGATGATCAGCAGGATAACCGCCGTAAAGTAATCCGCCGTCAACATCCCGGCAGCCAATCCTTTTTGTGCCACAATCAGCGCGACCTCTCCTCTGGTCATCATACCCACGCCTATCTTCAGGGAATCGGCAGTGTTGTACTTGCATAGCCTGCCCACCAGCCCGCAGCCTACTATCTTCGATAAAAGCGCCACTATCACAAAGCAGACGCAGAACGCAACCATCTTGCCGTTTATACTGTCAAAAGAAGTTTTCAATCCGATACTGGCAAAGAAAATAGGTCCGAAAAACATATAGGAGCTCACATCCACTTTTCTTTCTATGTATTTATTATCACTTAAATTGCACAGCACAAGACCTGCAACATAAGCTCCCGTTATGTCCGCTATGCCAAAATACCTCTCTGCAATATAAGAAAGACCAAAACAAAAAGCTACGCTGACAATGGGAATACGCCGCGTATGAGGATAACGGTTATCCAGGGTGAGGAATATTTTGTAAATCAAAAAGCCGCCCACAATCGCCACAACAAAAAAAGCAATTGTTTTTATCACCACCATTCCGGGATTGGAATCCGGATTTTTGAAGCCCACCACAAAGGTCAGGACAATAATACCGATAACATCATCAATAATCGCCGCGCTTACAATCGTAGTGCCAACCTTACTCTTAATCTTTCCCAGCTCCTGCAAGGAAGCCACTGTGATACTGACGCTGGTTGCGGTCATAATTGTGCCTATAAAAACAGCCTTGTAAAAATTTTCACTTCCCCAGGGAGCCACGCCGTAGAATCCCATATACAAAAGCGCACCCGCAATCAGGGGCGTAAGAACGCCCGCACAGGCGATCAGAAAGGCAATGGGGCCTGTTTTAAGCAGTTCTTTTAAGTCTGATTCAAGTCCCACGGAAAACATTAAAATGATGACGCCCACTTCTGCCATCTGTGTAATAAAATCGTTTTGTGAAATCCAGCCAAGCACGCACGGTCCCACAAGCAAACCTGCCAAAATTTGTCCCACCACCTGGGGCGCTTTAAATTTTCTTGCAAGAATACCCAGACATTTGGCAAATAGCAGAATAATTGCAAGATCTCTTAAAATATCAATCGTTTCCATCATTATACCTCCTGCATATGTATCGGTCCGGCCTTTGGACAAACTGTTCGTCCCGGCTTTGACCGTCGCAATTTTCCATACACAGTTATAGCTCTAAAATGCGGTATTGTCAATGGCTGGGAAGTAAAGTTATGGCTGTTTTAATATAGGTTATTGTATCATCCTTTGTGAGATACTCTCCTGCATAAGCGCACCCCTCACTGTCAAAAATATAAATCTCGTTGTTTTCCGACTCGCCAAAGCAAATATCAACCTCGCCGCCTGTGTATACATCGGAAATAGTGAACACAGTCCGGGTAATCCCATCCTCTTTTGTCCCGCTCTCGAAAGTGTATGTACCCCAGAGCATATCGCCGCTGCCCTCCCCCCTCATTATAATGAGGGACGCCATCGGGGTTCTTGATGGATCCTTAAATATTGAAAATATAAACTCTGTCCCGTCTTCGCCGGCAGCGTAAACGCCTGCATCTATCATTTCGGCGGAAACGTCAAGAAGCGTAAATTTCTCCGATTCGTCGACGGAATCCTCCACACCTTCTGTTTCCGACTTTGCCTCTGTATCGGCATCCAAATTCTTTCCCGACTCTGCCGGAACTTCTGCCTCTGCTGTTTTAGCAGATGCGAACGCTTTTGTTTTTGAAGTTGCCTCACCGCCGCAGGCCGTAGACAATAATAACACCATTAGAGCAGTCAATACAATTGCTACAAAATTCTTTTTCATTGCACCTCTCCTCATTTTAACAGTTTTTATTTACAACAGTTCAGGCAGTGTTGTAAATATTTCGAAAAGTAGTGTACAGTAGCAATGAATCATAATGGCTCTTTTATCATAAATCGACCCTGAATTGCATTCAATCGACTGTCTCAGGCGCTTAACAACGAAATCTTGTACAAAATGGCAAAATTTTGGTTCCGGTTTATCCGAGTTAGGAATGAATCATCACAGTCTCCAACTCTTCAATCGCATAAAGGGGTAAATTAACCAGTTCTTTTTCCACTTTATAATCAGTCATTGCCGTACGAACAGCTATCTGCGGACCAAATTTCTCACGGTAAGTCTTCAGGCTCTTTGCCTTTAAATTGATCTCCGCCTTTACTTCAACAGGCACTGCCAGCTCTCCGTTGTCTACCACAAAGTCCACTTCGCAGGAGCCCCGGTCATTGGTGTAATAATAGACATTAAAATTTGAATTTGTTGCAAACTGCTGCATCACATATTGCTCTGTTAACGCGCCTTTAAACTCTTTAAACATATCGTTTCCGTCAAGAAGACAGCCTGCTTTCAGTCCCGCCATACACCCAAGCAGGCCTATGTCCACCAAAAACAATTTAAACGCTTTCAAATCTTCATACGCTTTAAGCGGAAGATACGGCGCATTCACCCTGCCCACTTTATGGACAAGGCCGCAGTCGGAAAGCCACATAATTGCCGTCTCATAGTCCTTTGCCCTTCCTCCTTCACGCACAAGGCCATAAACAAATTTTTTGTTTTCTTTTGCAAGCTGGGAAGGGACGCTGTTCCAAACCATTCTGATTTTGGGCACGATTTCATTTGGCGCATGTTTGGAAAAGTCCTGCTCATACGCATCAAGTATCCGCTTCTGGACTTCCCTGACCTCATTAAAATCATGATTCTCCGAAAACCGCAAAACAGCTTCGGGCATTCCCCCGACAAAATAGTATTGCTTTAATGCGTCGATATAAAATTGTTTGAAATTCGTTATCATCTGAAAATCACAGTTTTCAAGCAAACCGGCAAACCGCTCATTTCCTGTTGCCATGAGAAATTCCTTATAGGATAATGGATACAGTTTCAAAAAATCAACCTTCCCTACGGGAAAAGAAGTTCCACTGTGAAGGGCAATTCCAAGAAGTGATCCCGCACAAATGATGTGGTATTCAGGGGAATCCTCGCAAAAATATTTCAGGCTTGTAAGCGCTCTTGGCACTTCCTGCACTTCATCAAAGATGAGCAATGTATTTTCAGAATTTATTTTTTTGCCGGCATAAAGCTCCAGGCCCATGATAAGTCTGCCCGTCTGCAGATCGGACGAAAAAAGCTCCGCCATTCTTGCATTTGAATCAAAATTGATATATACCGTGTCAGAATAAAACAGGCGTCCAAATTCTTTCATCAGCCAGGTTTTCCCTACCTGCCTTGCGCCTTCAATAATAAGAGGTTTACGGTATTTACTTTCTTTCCATTTTTTTAGATTTTCTATTGCGCAGCGATACATATGCATACCTCCGAACCTTTTATACATTATATTATGCCACGCAAGTACAAAAATAGCAACGAAAATTGTATCTGATACACATTTTTTACAACGAAAAACGTGTATATATAATGATAGAGAAATAACGGAGTTTTATACGGAAATGAAAAGTCAGATTAAAAAAGAAACCGTAAGACACATTTACCTGTAATATTTTTCAACACGCTCTTTTAATTTCTCAAACAACGGATAATACACTTTGACAATGTTTTGAAACTGCTCTTCCGCAAGGGTTCCGTCATAATCATGCGCTAACTGGTTCCGCACCCGAAGCATCTTCATCCACGTGTCATCATCAATAATTCCATTGGCAAATGCCTGCTGCAGAGTTTCCCGCGGCGACCCAAGCGCAAAGTCAAGAATTTCAAGCTCTTTTGTCAATATATCCTTCATCACCTTCCACGCAATGTCAAATGTAAAGTTATAATTCAAAACCGTCCCTTCCAGCACAAAGTCAGCCTTTGCATCGGCGTTCAGACTCTTTCCCAGATTTTTCAGGCTCTTACAAAATGTGCGGTATCGATTAATAGATTTGTATTCCATATTTTCTTATATCCTCCGGCAAAAATTCATTGTTAATACCGTCATAATCAAAAATATCTATTTTCCGAAGAGTATCTATCTCCAAAAGCTCATTTTCCAGCTGCAAAATATCTTCACATCCATAAACCACAAAATCAATATCGCTCGTTGCCGACGCTGTGCCAGTTGCAAAGGAGCCAAACAAATCCAAACGCTTAACACCATTTGCTTTGCATATCTTTGTAACCTTATCAATCAATTCCGATATAGGCGTGACATTCGGATTTCCTTTTATACTCTTCCCCTGAAAGGCTGTTTTCCCATGCATACCTGCCACTTCCTTCCCAAATCTCATTTATACATTACTATTATATAAAGTTAAATTCAACACATCGTTTTGATACTATTTTATGCTTTTTCCGTTTCCATCCGCAACCCGCCCCCGTAATCAAGCAGGGAAACTTTTCTCCCTACTCGCCGCGCGGCCCGCATGCTGCCCTGGCAGCAAATTTCCTTATGCGGGCCTGTGCATAAGAAAAACCCTGCAATTACCGAAGTAGCCGCAGGGTTTTTCTCCTTTTTCTTCGTAAAATTTCCTTCGGGAGAATTTCCTTTAAGAAAAATTTTTTGCGCCGTCAGGAAAATTTGAAGTACATCAGGATAAAAAACTCCCCTTCACTGTACCATTAAATTTGTATACCCCATCAGGCTCTCGTCCACGGCCCTGGCCGCTTCCCGCCCTTCTCTGATTGCCCACACCACCAGGGACTGGCCTCTGTGCATATCCCCTGCGGTAAAGACGTTTTTAACGGAGGTCTCATACCTGCCCGGCGCCGTATTTACATTGGTGCGCTGATTCACTTCCACTTTAAAAGCGTCCGTCACATACTTCTGGCTCCCTAAGAATCCTGCCGCAATCAGCACAATCTCCGCCGGAAGTATCTTCTCCGAACCTGCCACCTCTTTCATGCTCATTCGTCCCGTATCGTCCTTCTCCCAGGAGAGCTTCACAATCTTAACCGCTTTCAGGTTCCCGTTTTTATCCTTCACAAACTCTTTTACCGTGGATTCGTAAATTCTTGGGTCGTGGCCAAACACCGCAATTGCCTCCTCCTGGCCGTAGTCCGTCTTTAAAACTTTCGGCCATTGGGGCCAAGGATTATTTTCCGCCCGCGTATCCGGCGCTTTGGGCATCATTTCAATCTGGGTGACGGATTTGCAGCCGTGGCGGATGCTGGTTCCCACGCAGTCGTTCCCGGTGTCGCCGCCGCCGATAATCACCACGTTTTTGCCCTTCACGTTTACAAATTTTCCATCCGCAAAACCTGAATCCAGCAGGCTTTTGGTATTTGCTTTCAGGAAATCCACCGCAAAATAAATCCCTTTTGCATCTCTTCCCGGCGCGTTAATATCGCGGGGATTGGACGCGCCGCAGGCAAGCACCACCCTGTCGAAATCCTTCAAAAGTTTTTCGGCCTTTAAATCCTTTCCCACATCCGCGCCTGTCACAAAGGTGACGCCCTCGTCCTCCATCACTTTCACTTTCCGCTCCACAATGTGTTTTTCCAGCTTCATATTGGGGATGCCATACATCAAAAGCCCGCCAATCCTGTCCGAACGCTCGAACACCGTGACGCTGTGTCCTCTTTTGTTCAGCTGATCCGCCACCGCAAGGCCGGAGGGTCCGCTGCCCACCACCGCCACGGTTTTGCCGGTTCTCACTTTGGGAGGCTTAGGAGCCGCATAGCCTTCCTGATAAGCGTTTTCAATAATGGCATACTCATTTTCTTTGGTGGCAACCGGGTCTCCGTTCAGGCCGCAGGTGCAGGCCGCCTCGCAAAGGGCCGGGCACACCCGGGACGTAAACTCCGGGAAACTGTTGGTTTTCTTAAGGCGATTGTAAGCCTGCTTCCAGTTGCCCATATACACAAGGTCGTTCCACTCGGGCACCAGATTATGCAGAGGGCATCCGCTTGCCATGCCCCCAAGGTTCATTCCCGACTGGCAAAAGGGAACCCCGCACTCCATACATCGCGCCCCCTGAAGCTGCTGTCTTTCTTTGGGGAGGTGTTCGTGAAATTCGTTAAAATGTTTGATTCTCTCCTTAGGCGACTCGTCCTTTGATACCTCTCTTTTATATTCCATAAATCCTGTTGGCTTTCCCATATTATACCTCCTGCATATCGCAAGCCATGCTTGCGATACTGCCATCAATAGAAGTTTGGAAGTTTGCTTCCAAACATTCTCACTCCATCGGCCATCTATGGCTTTTCTATTGCTGTCCTGCTGCCGCTTCCATATTCCAGCGCGTCACAGATGCCTACAAAATTCTTACTCTATAACGCGGCATTTGCAAAATCTATTTGCCGCTTTCTTTCGCTGCGTAAAAAGCTTCAATCTGCGCCTGCTCCGCGCTCAGTCCCTTTTCCTCCATCTGTACAATCGCCGTGAGCATCTTCTCATAGTCGTGGGGAATAATCTTCTTAAACTTAGGCAGATAGTCCTTAAAATTATCTAACACCTCTTTCCCCTTCTCCGAGTTGGTCAGGGCCACATGCTCTTTAATCATTTCTTTCAGCTCAATGACGTCATACTTGGAGGTCACTTCATAGGAGGAAACCATTTCTTTGTTCAGACGGATATAAAGGTCGTTGTCCTCGTCCAGCACGTAAGCGATTCCGCCGCTCATGCCCGCCGCAAAGTTTTTGCCGGTTCTGCCGAGCACCACCACGCGCCCGCCTGTCATGTACTCGCAGCCATGGTCGCCTACGCCCTCCACAACCGCGATGGCCCCTGAATTGCGCACGCAGAAGCGCTCGCCCGCCACGCCGTTTATAAAAGCTTTGCCGCTGGTAGCCCCATAGAGAGCGACGTTTCCTATAATAATATTGTTTTCCGCATGAAAACGGCTTCCCCTTGGAGGATAAACCACCAGCTTGCCGCCGGAAAGTCCTTTTCCAAAGTAATCGTTGCTGTCCCCCACAAGCTCAAGGGTAAGGCCCTTGGGTATAAAAGCGCCGAAGCTCTGTCCTCCCGCGCCCCTGCAAAGCACATGGTAGGTATCCTCCTCCAGTTCGTCTCCCAGCGTTTTGGTGATTTCCGCTCCTAAAATTGTGCCGAAGGCTCTGTCCGTATTTTTCACATCCACTTCTATGCTGCGTTTGCCGCCCTCGCTCATAGCCCTGCGAAGCTGCTTTAAGAGCACTTTTTCATCCATGGTGTTTTCCAGCTTAAAATCATAAACCTGTTTCGGGTCAAAGGTTACCTTTTCCCTGCCCCCTGCATAGGGATTTGTAAGGATGAGACTTAAATCAATCTGTCTTTGGCTCTCACTTAAACTGTCCTTTATTTTTAACAGCTCCGTGTGCCCTACCAGCTCATCCACCGTGCGCACGCCCAGCTTTGCCATATACTCCCGAAGCTCCTGTGCGATAAACCGCATAAAATTCATCACATATTCCGGTTTCCCCTTAAAGTTTTTGCGAAGCTCGGGATTTTGCGTCGCCACGCCCACAGGACAGGTATCCAGATTGCAGACGCGCATCATCACGCAGCCCATGGTCACAAGGGGCGCAGTGGCAAAGCCAAACTCCTCCGCCCCCAGGATTGCGGCAATGGCCACATCCCGGCCGCTCATGAGCTTTCCGTCCGTCTCAATCCGCACTTTATTTCGAAGGCCGTTCATAATCAGGGTCTGGTGGGTTTCCGCCAGGCCCAGCTCCCAGGGAAGGCCCGCATTGTGGATGGAATTTCTGGGAGCCGCCCCGGTGCCTCCGTCATAGCCGGACACCAAAATCACCTGCGCCCCTGCCTTGGCAACCCCTGCCGCAACGGTGCCCACGCCTGCCTCGGAAACCAGCTTGACGCTGATTCTCGCGTCCTTGTTGGCGTTTTTCAAATCGTAAATCAGCTCCGCCAAATCCTCAATGGAATAAATATCATGGTGAGGCGGGGGCGAAATCAGGCCCACGCCCGGCGTGGAATGTCTGGTTTTTGCAATCCAGGGGTAAACCTTGCCGCCGGGGAGGTGCCCCCCTTCTCCGGGTTTCGCCCCCTGGGCCATCTTAATCTGAATTTCATTTGCGCTTACCAGATATCTGCTGGTGACGCCGAACCGCCCGGAGGCCACCTGCTTGATGGCGGAGCATCTGTTTACCCCGTCCGTCCCAACACAAAGCCGGTCTAAATCCTCGCCGCCCTCCCCGGAATTGGAACGGGCGTGAAGGCGGTTCATGGCAATGGCCATGGTCTCGTGGGCCTCCTTGGAAATGGAGCCGTAGGACATGGCTCCCGTTTTAAATCTTGTGACAATGGATTCCACGCTCTCCACTTCCTCAATGGGAACGCCTTTTTCCGGATATTGAAAGTCCATAAGGCCGCGCAGGTTTTTGATGGAAGTTTCGTCGTTGACCAGAGCGGTGTACTGCTTAAACAGCTCATAATCCCCGCGCTTTGTGGACTCCTGCAAAAGGTGAATGGTGGCGGGGTTATAAAGATGTTCGTCCGCTCCGCTTCTCATTTTGTGGTGTCCAAGGCTGTCTAAGGTCAAATCATTTGCAAGCCCTAAGGGGTCAAAAGCCCGTGAGTGCAGGGCGTCCACCTGCTTTTCGATATCCTTAATCGTGATGCCGCCCACACGGCAGACCGTGTGAGGGAAATATTTGTCAATTACCTCTTTGTCAATACCGATGGCCTCAAAAATCTGGGAACCCTCATAGGACTGTATGGTGCTGATTCCCATTTTGGAGGCAATCTTCACAATGCCGTGAAGAATTGCATTGTTGTAATCCTCCACCGCAGCGTAATAATCTTTATCCAGCATATGACTGTCAATCAGTTCTTTGATGGATTCCAACGCCAGATAAGGGTTGATGGCGCAGGCGCCGTATCCGAGCAGGGTTGCAAAATGGTGCACTTCCCTTGGCTCCCCTGATTCCAGAATAAGGGCTACGCTGGTCTTTTTCTTGGTCACCACCAGATGCCGGTTCAGGGCGGAAACCGCGAGCAGGGAGGGAATTGCCACATGATTTTCGTCCACCCCTCTGTCGGAGAGAATGATAATGTTGGCCCCGTCCCGGTACGCCCTGTCCACTTCCACGAAAAGCCTGTCGATGGCCCTCTCCAAGCTGGTATTTTTGTAATAGGTAATGGGGATTACCTCCACCTTAAAGCCGTCCTTTTTCATGCTTTTTATTTTCATAATGTCCGTATTGGTCAAAATAGGATTGTTCACCCGGAGCATGTTGCAGTTCTTGGGTATCTGTTCCAAAATGTTCCCGTCCGTCCCCACATAAACGGTGGTGGAGGTTACCACTTCCTCCCGGATGGCGTCGATAGGCGGATTGGTCACCTGGGCAAAGAGCTGCTTAAAATAATGAAACAGCGGATGGTAGGTTTTGCTCAGGACCGGAAGAGGCGTATCAACTCCCATGGCCGCAATGGCTTCCCCGCCGTTTTTCGCCATGGGCAGGATACTGTTTTTGAGTTCCTCGTAAGCATACCCGAAGGCTTTCTGCATGCGCTGTCTTTCTTCCTCCGTAAACTCCGGCACGCGCTCATTGGGAATTTTCAAATCATGCAGATGAACCAGATTCCTGTCAAGCCACTCGCCGTAAGGCTGCCCGGAGGCGTAGGTTTCTTTTAACTCGTCGTCGTCAATCACCTTTCCCTTTACCGTATCCACCAGCAGCATCTTGCCGGGACGCAGTCTTTCCTTTACAAGAATCTTTTCAGGGGCAATGTCCAAAACGCCGACTTCCGAGGAAAGAATCAGCTGGTCGTCGTCCGTAATCATATACCGGGAAGGACGCAGGCCGTTCCGGTCAAGCACAGCCCCCATCACATCCCCGTCGCAAAACAGAATGGAAGCCGGGCCGTCCCATGGCTCCATCATGGTCGCATAATACTGGTAAAAATCTTTTTTGTGCTGGGACATAGTCTTATTGTTGGCCCATGGCTCCGGAATGGTTATCATCACCGCAAGGGGTAAATCCATGCCGCTCATCACCAGAAATTCCAGTGTATTGTCCAGCATGGCCGAATCGGAGCCGGAGGCGTTCACCACAGGAAGCACCTTATGAAGCAGGCCGTGCAGATGCTCCGATTCCATATTTTCTTCCCGCGCAAGCATCTTATCCACGTTTCCTCTGATGGTGTTAATCTCGCCGTTATGTACGATAAACCGATTGGGGTGGGCCCGCTCCCAGCTGGGGTTTGTGTTGGTGGAAAAACGGGAATGCACCATTGCAATGGCGGATTCATAGTCTTTGTCCTGCAAATCCGCAAAGAAGGTGCGCAGCTGTCCTACCAGAAACATTCCCTTGTACACAATCGTCCTGCTGGATAAAGACACCACATAAGTGTTATCGGAGGACTGCTCAAACACACGTCTTGCCACATACAAAAGGCGGTCAAAGGCAACGCCCTTTTCCACCTGCGCCGGTTTCTTCACGAAAGCCTGCATAATGTGGGGCATGCATTCAACGGCTTTGTGGCCCAATACGGAAGGGTTTGTGGGTACCTCGCGCCAGCCCAAAAAGGTGAGGCCCTCCTTTTCCACAATAATTTCAAACATTTTTCTTGCCTGATTTTTTTGCAGTTCATCCTGAGGGAAGAAAAACATTCCCACGCCGTATTCCCGCTCCTCGCCTATGGATATGCCAAGAGGTTGGGTTACTTTTTTGAAAAATTTATGAGGGATTTGGGTTAAAATGCCGACGCCGTCGCCTGTCTTGCCCTCCGCGTCCTTGCCGGCGCGGTGCTCCAGATTCTCCACAATTTTAAGAGCATTCTCTACCGTCGCTCTGCTTTTTACGCCCTTGATGTTGACGCAGGCGCCGATTCCGCAATTGTCATGCTCGAATTCCGGACGGTATAGAGGGGCTTCGGGGCGGGTTCTTTTTACATCAAACATAGTATTCTCCTTTCTTTATGTTATGCGCCGGGTAATTGCGAAATAGAAGGTTGTGAGAATATTCTTGCAAAACATTCTGCTCAAATCCTGTTGCGCCAGGCATTCCAACAAACCCAATAAAGCAGAAGTCAGTCGGGCAGCGGCCCTCCTGCCTTCTATGGTTTTGTTTCCATGGCGCATAAGGATTTTCACAGAATGTTTTGCAAGAATATTCAGCCAGGTTTTTGAATTTCGCAATTACCTATTGCTGAATGTCTAAGCTAACCAGCGGTTGGCTTTAGGCAGCCACTTGGCTCATTGTCCGCGGAAATAAATTCTGCCGTATCCAACTTTACTGTTGCCCCACGGGTCTATGTATCAAACGCTGACTCATTTCGCAAATCAGCTTATTGCAATCAAGCAAGGAAGATTTTCTTCCTGCTCGCCGCGCGGCCCGCATGCTGCCTTGGCAGCAAATTTCCGTATACGGGCCTGTGCATCAAACGCCGACACGCTTCGCGAATCGGCTTATTGCATAAAAAAATCGCAATAAGGCCTTTTTCGCCCCATTGCGATTCACGAGTTATAATATACACCCATTTTATCATGTTGTAAATAAAAACTTTTTTCGGAATTGTCAGATAATCAGACAATTTTATTTTATATCTGCAGCAGTCAGTCTTCACTCCTTTTGTGCGTTAAATATTAAGGTGAAATCATACTTTTTCATTTTTGTATCCATGGGTCAGGCGAACATGCTCGTATGTTCATTTGACCCTCAAATCAAGGTTGAAAAACCTTTCGCATCTGCCACAGGCATATCCCACCCACCGCCAAAAGGACTGCCATGGTTCCCATCATGACTGCCCGGCTTACCTGATTGAACCAGTTATGGTAAGTCAGTGTAAAAACGCTGATATTTGCCACGGCATGGAATAGCACAGGCACTGTAAAGTTATGGTATTTTTCATACGCATAAGCAATCAATAAGCCCAACAACGTACCATAAGCGGCCTGCACCGGGTTTCCATGGTAAAGGCCGAAGAACAGGGAGGATAAAATCAGTGCAATCGGATAGTTAAAGCATCGTTTCATTCTGTTGTACAGGATTCCCCGAAAGACGGCTTCTTCCGTCAGCGGGGAAATGATTCCGTACAGAATAAGCCCTGCCGCAAACTCCACTCCGTACTGTATCTCGCGTACCCTGTTATAGGCCCCGGAACGCTCCGAAAGACCTGTCTGTGCAAATAAGATGTTGATTGCCACAGACGTACAGGCGGCAAACGCCGCTAAAAAACAGTATGAGGTCACATCTCCCTTTTCATATGTCTGAGCCTTTACCTCCTTTTGGGCTGTCTTATAGATGAAGGCGGCTCCGATTAACATGGCAAGGCCATTTACGGCCCCTTGCAGGGTGCCCGCATATCTGCTGCAAAATGCGGTAACGCTCTGACTGCCGGAGGATAAAATTTTCTCCATAACCGCCCATAGAAGGAGCTGCGCTATGTCGTGCGCCACAAAATAGATGAAAAGCGGCAACAGCAAATAAGCCGTCTTTTTAAAGGATGGCCAGCTTTTTATTGGCGCGCTCGCATTTGGATTGTTGAGCGGCTGAGAGACTCTATGCTTTTCCCTGTCAGAGACGCCTTGATGGTTTACGGTATCCCCGGAGGCAATAGAGCCCTTATTGTTTAGGGCATCTCCGGAAACTGCGCCCTTATGCTTTAAGGTATCTCCAGGGGCAGCAGCGCCCTTACGGGCAAAGGCACCCCTGTGGGCGTCCGGTTTAAACATGGATGTCCAGCTTTGCGAAGATATCGCCTAAACTGGTTCCAAGTCTTTCCCCTGAACTGTAATTCTTTACGTCCGTTTTTTCAATTTCCTCGGCTTCCTGTCCATCCTGGGCTGCTTTTATGCTCAAAGAAATCTTCCCGTCCCGAGTATTCAAAACCTTGACTTTAACTTTATCGCCCACTTTCAGTACCTCGGAGGGCTTCTTGATGCGCTTTTGGCTGATTTGGGAAATATGCACCAGACCGCTTAAGCCGTCAGACAAATCAACAAAAGCCCCGTAGGTCTGCAGGCTTTCCACCGTACCTTCCAAAATGGTTCCGGGCACTAGCATTGCCACCTTGTGGTCATGCGCCTCTTTTTCCTGCTCTCTTAAAACTTCTTTGGCTGAGAGAACCAGTTTCTTCTTTTCCTGGTCAACGGTTATGACCCGCACCGTCAGTTTCTTTCCCTTGTAAGGCTCCAAATCCTCCACATAAGAAAGGGACAGCTGGGAAGCCGGTATAAATCCCCTGATGCCTTCCACAAAGGCTACCGCTCCGGCTTTCACAATCTCGCCAACCTGCACCTCTAAATTTTTCTTTTCCTCCATGTACTGTTTTAAGACATCCCATGCCAACACCGCATTTGCTTCCTTTTTGGAAAGGAGGATATTGCCCTGCCCGTCGTCCATGCGCACCACAGTAGCCTCAATCACATCTCCTATCTTTACATCCTCTTTCACGGAAAATTTGGGATCGTCGCTCATCTCCGCCGCCTTGATAATTCCCTGGGTGTAGTACTTTAAATCCAGGGTTACCTCGTCTTCGTTGACGTCAATCACCGTTCCTGTAATCACGTCCCCTTCGTTGATTTTTCGAAAGGACGCTTCCAGCTCCCTTTCATAGTCTTTCATTGTCTCTTCCATAACTCTTTCCTCCTTCTTTTCACTTTTTCCCTTAATTTGTGTCAAAGTATGTCTAAAAAATACTTTCTGCTCATATACCGTTATTCCGTCACCCCATGCTCTAGCAAAAACTGTTTCACCAAATCATTGCGTGCGCCTAACAGGTGAATCTGGTCAAAGGTGTATTCCTCGTTCAGATTCCCTCCTTCATCGCATACCACCTCGTTTACATCTATGTAAAAGATATTTTTGTTGTCCGCTAAGGTTGCAATGGCGTTATTCCTTGCGTTGATATTGCTGTTGTTAAAAATAGCGTCCGAGCTGCTTTTCTTTTCCGACACCCGCATAATTCCCATGATAAAGATTTTTGCCTCCGGCTCGAGCTCCCTGAGGGTATCGACCACTTCCGTATACTGCCCCATAAAATCTTCCGTGGTCCCTCTGCCAAGCTCATTGATTCCCAGCATCATGTAAATCTTTTTGTAATCCTTGCCCGCTAACGCCTCCTGCACCGTGCCCGCCTTGCTGAAATTCTCTTCAAGCGCCTTATAAATGGTGAGAGAAGTTTCACAGAAAAAGTCGGCGTGTTCCGCCAAATCCGTGTAATCCTTAAGACCCACAAACCGGGAATCTCCAATAAACATTGCATCGTCAAAATAGCTTTCGTCCACCGTCTCAAATTCATAGGACGACGCCCTGATAACGCCTGCATCGCCATAGATATCCGCGGAAATATGATTGAGATACTCCTCACGGGTGCTTTCACGAAGAGGCTCCAGACGTTCAAAGCTTCCTTCTTTATAAGTCTTTGAAGCGTTCAGCAAAGCATCCGCACCAATCGTTCCGGCATCCGCGCCTTTTACTTCGCTCCCTATCAGGTTTTCCGCCTGGTCTTGTCCCTCGGCTCCCTGTCCTTTATGCTCTTCTCCTTCATCTGATGCTCCGCCAGACCCAGGCTCCGCTCCATTGTCTTTGCCAGCGTCTTTTGCCAAACTATCGTTTGCATTTTCTCCGCTCTGTTCATTTACGCCTTCTTTCTCCCCAAGATTTACCCCCTGGCTCTCCGTATCTTCTTTCTCCGTATCGTTCTCTTTCCCGTCTGTCTCTCCGGTGTTGTCCGCGCCATCGGCAGTTGCACTTTCCACCTCTTCCGGCATTTCCTCCTGATCGTCAAAGTACAGTTCTTCCGGCTCCTTTTCTCCCGGCTCCGGCGCTTGTGCCATAACCGGCGCGTTTTGCCTTTCAAAAAGCTGCCATGGATAAATCTCATCATTAACCGCCGTAAACATCACCGACAAAAGCGGCGCGGTGGCCGGGTCGTATTCCTGATTTGCATATATGGTATTCCTGCCCCCAAGGGCTATAATGGTAAAAAGCAGCCCCGTACTTAACAAAAGCACAAAAACCGGACATTTCTTGATAAATTTCATTCGTTACTCCACTCCGCCTGTAAAACCGGACATTTTTTCGCGAACAACAGCAAAATTTATTTCGACGTTTGCCATATACCCCGTCCTCACAGGCTCACTTATTTTCTTTTGTTTTTTGAAACAGTTTATCTTTCAAACTTCCTGACATGCCGCCTTGCGGCACAAACAATGTGTGAAGAATGACCGTCAGGGCATTCT
>ERZ777011.1340-NODE-1340-length-26636-cov-2.994545_pt1 | contig 26636 bp, 32 predicted proteins | sample MGYA00374964_ERZ777011 | MGnify/ENA primary metagenome ERZ777011 (study PRJEB29310, sample SAMD00008975) | mouse gut metagenome | study: EMG produced TPA metagenomics assembly of the Metagenome analysis of fecal microbiota from mouse which was promoted... | reverse complement strand
GGAGCCCCTTGGCTTTCTGCTCACCAGTACGGCCACCGGGGAGAAGCTGCTCTACTTCACAGACACCTATTTCGTGCGGTACCGCTTCACTGGGCTGACCCACATCATGGCCGAATGCAATTACTCCCGAGAGGGCATCCAGCGTAGCGTGGAGGCGGGCTACATCCCCATTGAGCGGGTGCCGCGCCTAATGAAAAGCCACATGAGCCTGGAACACCTGCTGGATATGCTCCGGGCCAATGACCTGCGGAGGCTGCAGCAGATCTATTTATTGCATCTGAGCACCGACAACAGCGAAGAACAGCGATTCCGGGAAGAGGTACAAAAGCAGACCGGCGCAGAAGTGTACGTCTGCTGACAGGGAGGTTATCCGCCTATGGCAAGGACACGAAGCATAAAGCCCAGCTTTTTTGACAACGAGCTCTTGGGCGGACTCTCTCCCTTGACCCGCCTCCTATTCATTGGCCTATGGGGGCAGGCGGATAGGGCAGGCCGCCTTGAGGACCGGCCGCTCCGGCTGAAGAAAAACATTCTTGGCTACGATGACGTGACCGTTGCTGATGTGGACAATATGCTGGAATCCCTAAACACCAACGGATTCATCATCCGCTATCAGGTGGAGGACCGGAGCTATATTCAGGTAACAAAATTTGAAAAGCACCAAAACCCGCACATCAAGGAAAAGCCCAGCGAGATTCCGCCTCCCCCCAGCTTGGAAGAAGATGAGGGCGGTCCAGGTGCTGGGCAACCAGATGGGGCCGCTAACGAGGGCCTTGGCGCAGTAATGTCCCTTTTTATGAACAGGATTAACCCGACGCCCTCACAAACAAGCCTGGATGAGCTGAAGGGATACGCCGAAACCCTGAGCCCGGAGGTTTGTTTGAAAGCCATCAATAAAGCCATAGATGGCGGCGCAGAAAAGCAAAACTGGAATTATATCCGCGGTATTCTGCGGAACCTCGCCAAGCAAAAGGTGCGGAATGTTGCGGATTGGGACAGATTAGAGGCAGAAAGGGAGCGACGGAAACATGGAGCAAATCGGAAAGGTCCTGGACCAGACCATGGGCAGAACACTGGACCGCCGGGAGCAGAGGGGGCGGGGGCCGGAATCGGCGGCTTCCACCCCGCCGAGGGCGCAGACGAATGAGCCGGAGCCCCTGCCGGATCAGTACAAGATTCACCCGAATGAGGCGAAGGCCAAAGGCTACACCTACAATTCGGAACCCCCAGCCTCAGAACCCTGCCCCTACTGCGGTCGGATGCTCTACCACTACGGGGCCATTATGCCGGGGCAGAAACACGTTTTTACTTGGTTCGAAGAAACGGAGCATTGCACTTGCCCCCAGGCCCAGGAATATTGGAAACAGCAAGAGGCCGCCCAGAGGGCCGCTGAAACGGCGGAGAAGCGCAGGAAAGAGCAGGAACGTATCCAAGCCCGCATCGGGCGGCTGATCAAGGACAGCGGCATTCGGGGGCGCTTTCTGAACCGAACCTTTGACCGTTTCGAGGTCACCAACGTCAATCGCAAAGCCTACAGTGCCGCTAAGAGGTATGCCGACAGCTTCCCCATCATGCTTCCGGCCAAGGATAAGCGCGGACGCATCACCCCGCCGGCCAAGGAACGCAACGGCCTGTTTATTTCCGGCACCAAGGGAACCGGGAAAACTCATCTGGCGGCATCTATCGCCAATCAGCTCATCCAGGGCGGCACTCCGGTGATTTGCATGACGATGATTGACCTGCTGGCTCGCGTCAAGCAGACCTTTGACCGGCCAGGCGAGGCCACCGAGGCGGAGATCATGCGGATTTATGAGGAAGTTCCCCTGCTGATCATCGACGATATCGGAACCGAGCAGCCCACCACCTGGGGTATTACCCAAATCTACACCATCATCAACGCCAGGTATGAAGCCTATATGCCCATCATCATCACCACCAATTACTCGGGAGAGAACCTGATCCGCCGCATGACCCCGGACCGGGACGATGGCATTACGGCAGCCAAGACCATCAGCCGCCTTACGGAGATGTGCTCTGGCATCGAAATGATCTGGGACGACTGGCGGACGAAATAAGGAGGACCACATGAGCAACAGAAAAAAGAACTGCCGCCGGACCGATGAGGAGCGGGCAGTCCATGACCGGGCGACCCGGCTCCGCAAAATGACCGATGCCCAGCTCTGCGATTTCATCGACAGCACCTATGGCCGCGGCATGGAGGAAGGTGCCAAGCTGGCGGACCGGCAGGGGGCCGCAGCGCAGCCCAGCGTGGAGGGGGCCCGCCTGTTCGTGAAGTTTCTGGAGGGACGCACCGGCACCGGAAACCGAATCGGCAAAGGGACGGTGCTCTACATCACCAAGGAGCTGGAGAACGCCATCGCCGCCGGAATATTCGGAGGGGCGATCTGATGCGGAACAGCCTCGCCAACCGGGGCCGCCCCTTTGAGGACCTGCTGAATTTGGCACACAGCCGGTACCAGGCCAGCGGCCAGGCTTGTGTACATAAGGTGCCCACCGAATTTCTCCCGCTGCGGGACCGCCGTGGTCGGGTTACAGGGTGCAAGGTGGAGCACAAGAGCTGCGTGGACTACCTGGGCCGCTACTACAGCATCCCTGTGGCGGTGGAAGCCAAGCACACCGAGAACGGCCGCATCCGCTTTGACCGGGTGGAACAGCATCAGGCGGAGTATTTGGATGATTTCTGCCGAAGCCCTGCCGCCGTCGGCTTGGTGGTGGTCAGCTTCAGCATGAGGCGCTTCTTCGCTGTACCGTGGCCTTTCTGGCGGGCGGCAAGGGAAGCCTGGGCCATCTCCCCGCGGCGGGACGGAAAGGCGCTTGTGGAGGCATACGGGGCCTCTTGGTGGACTCCTGGGCAGGCCAGCGTATCACCGGAGCTGCTGCTCCCGGAATGGGAAATCAAGCATGGCGGGAAATGCGTCCTGCCCTACCTGGACATAATCAATAACCTTTTTGCAGGGAGGGATAAACCCCATGGAGCGGAGTGACATCACTGTGGAGCGGTTCAACCTTGGGCAGATTCGACGCACAGTCAAGGCCCCCATTATCTGCGTCTACAACAGTCCGGCGGATTATCCCGGCCAGTTCGTTGCCCGGCTCTGGGACCTCGACAAACCCACCCGGTATGTCGCCGTTGCTGGAACGCTGGAGGCGATCCGGGAGGCCATCCCGGATGATTTAATCCGCTTCCGCCGCGACCAGAGCGACGATCCCTGCATTGTGGAATCTTGGATTTAGGAGAATAGCCATGCGGTGCAGTATTTTCAACTGCGATAAAAAGCACATGAACCAGTGCTGCGCGTTGTGCCCGGACCTGCGCCGGTGCAAGAACCCTTGTCTCAACCATCCTGACCGCTGCGGTAAACTCCGAGCGGAAACGCCCAGAGAGATCGCCGTTGCTGCTGGTGTCCGTTACATCGGCAAGAATGAGGCGGCCCGGATACTGGACTCCGGTGAAACCACCGGGGAGTATAAGCCGCTCGGGCGATTTATCCGCAAGGCCGGCAGGAAGTTTGTCGGTATCGACAACAGGGATGGGGACGCCTGGACAGAGGAGTTTTCTACTGAAGCTGCGTGCGTTCGCTGGCTGGTTGAAGATGTGCCGAGAGAGGAGTGCGGGCCATGAGCGACCACGATGACGGGATATTCAGAATCCCGGCCCGGAGATGTAAACGCTGCGGCGGCCTCCTTACCAGCGCCCAGGCCCTCAAGGACGGCTACGGTCACACCTGCAAGATGAAGGTGCGCCACGAGGAGCTGGCGAAGGAAGAAGCCAAAAACCAGTACAGCTTATTTGATACAACAAAGGAGGGTTAATTGCCTTGAACTCGTACATACCAACCCACCTCTCCCTGTTCTCGGGAATAGGAGGTCTGGATTTGGCGGCGGAGGCCGCAGGCTTCAGGACGGTGGGCCAGTGCGAGTGGGCGGACTATCCCACCAAAGTATTAGAGAAACATTGGCCGGGGGTGCCACGCTGGAAGGATATCCGAACACTGACAAAGGAGAGCTTTTATGAGCGGACAGGATTACGAACAGTTGAGCTTATTTCCGGGGGATTCCCCTGTCAGCCGTTCAGCTGTGCCGGGAAGCGCAGAGGCAAGGATGATGACCGTTATCTCTGGCCAGAAATGCTTAGAGTCATCAACGAGCTCCGGCCCACTTGGGTTGTTGGAGAAAACGTTGCTAACATCGTCAATATGGCGCTCGACCAAGTGCTATCTGACCTGGAAAACCAGGGCTACCAAACAAGAGCGTTTATTATTCCGGCTTGCGGCGTCGACGCCCCGCACCGGCGGGACCGATGCGCCATCGTGGCCTACTCCAACGGCATCGGATTGGCGTCGTCGCGGACCGAACAGCCATCAGCAGGGTTTGCCGGAAGCGGTACAGATGTGGCCCACCCCCAGGGCGAACAAGGTCGGAGGGTACAGCACCCCTGGCTTTCGACCGACGCTGGAGCAGGCGGTCAAGGAGGATGCGGCTCGGATGTGGCCGACTCCAAATTCCTGCAAAGCCAGCATGGATATTTCCTTGAAGAAATCGGGCGATGGGAGGGCCAAGCCGAACAAACTGGGATGGGCAGTTGCCCTATGGCCGACTCCCACAGGGCGATGCGGGGCTGGAGCTTCTCAAACAGCGACCCGGCAGGGCGGGCCGGATTTGCAGACGGCCGCACAGATGTACCCGACGCCCACGACGGGGGCGGGGCTTTGCGGCGGGACGGGGAACTATCAACAGCTCAAGGCCCTGGAGGCATCCGGCCAGATTACGGAGGAGGAACGCCGGAGTATGGCTGTTGGGAATGGTGGCCAGCTGAACCCGACGTGGGTCGAGTGGCTCATGGGATTCCCTCTCGGGTGGACCGACTTAAGTGCCTCGGAAACGCCGTAGTTCCAGCGCAGTTTTTTCCGGTATTTCAAGCGATATACCATGTTTTTTACAAGGAGGCTCAATTATGAGCATTGTTTGTATCGGCATTGGCGATGCTACGATGGGCCGCAGAACCCTCGGCCCGAATGGCGAGGTGGTCAGTGAGACTAAGGCCCATTGGGAATCTAACCCACAGGGCGGCTCGGTGGCTGTCTGGACCGCATCTGAGAAAACGGATGAACCGGAAGGTCCCGTGGAGCTGTACGGAGATTGGGATGCTGCCCACTACCTACCCAGAGTATTAGAGCTTCTCCACCCTCACCGCCAGCTCAACGTGCCGGATCTGAAAAGCATGATCCTGGCAGCAGAGAAAGACGGCTATGGCCTCTGCGACTACTGCCAGCGACATGGCTATGACTGCCGCGACTGTATCATTACCGAATGGAAGGAAGAACACCATGATGAATAAAAGCGCAATCGACTGGTGCGACTTCACCTGGAACCCGGTAACCGGATGCCCGAAAGGCTGCCATTACTGCTATGCCAGGAGGCAGGCCCGCCGCTTTTGCGGTGATGTCCGTCTGAACTTGGCCTCGGAGCAGATTACCACCATCACCACCACGAACGGGAGAGCTCACGTTCTGGAGCAGCCGTTCAAAAATGAGGCAGGAAAGCCCGTCCTGTTCCCAGCAGCTTTTGGCACCACCTTTCACCGCTACCGGCTGGCCATGCCAGAGCAAAAAAAGAAACCGGCGAACATCTTTGTCTGCAGCATGGGTGACCTTTTCGCCCCCACGGTGCCCACCCGCTGGATCGTGGACGTGTTCGACGCCTGCGAAGCCGCCCCCCAGCACAACTATATGTTCCTCACCAAGTACCCTGAGCGATATAAGGTGCTGGAACAGGTGGCGCTTCTCCCCCACAGAAGCAACTTCTGGTATGGCACGACGGTCACCCGGCTGGCGGAGTTAGACCGGATCGCCAGCGTCCCGCCGGCCGCCCACCGCTTTGTAAGCATTGAGCCCATAACGGGCGAGATCAACCTCGACTTGGCGCTGGAGCCTGTTGAGTGGATCATCGTCGGGGCGGAAACCGGGAACTGGCCGGGGAAGGCCAGACCTTACAAAGAATGGCTGGGGAAGCTGGTGGAATACGCCCGCCGGAAGAACGTCCCCATTCTGCTGAAGGACAGCGAGGAGCTGCGCGACGTCTGGGGCGATAAGCTGATCCAGGAATTCCCCAAGGGTCTGGAACCTATGTCCACCGATAACACCCTCCCTCATTGCAGGGAGTGTGAACACGCCTCATCTATCAAGCAGGGCAAGCGCGGCACAGCCTACGCCTGCGAAATCGGCTGGACGGCGGAGGGCTACGATGATCGTACCGAGGCCCGGCACATCCCTGGCCGCTATACTCGGTCCTCGCCGCCCTGGTGCCCGCGGAGGAAGGAGCCGGCCAAGAATGGGCAGAAGTGACGAACAGACGAGCCTATTTCCGCCGCTTCCTCCACCGCCCCGCTCTACTTATGGCAGCGGCATCAAGCAGGCTCCGGGGCAGCCTGGCCGCCGCGGCACACCGCACATGGATGCCATATACCTGGAACAGCTTCTTGCCCTGGAGGATTACGACAAGATCATCGTTCTGTTCTCCGGCGGCAAAGATAGCCTGGCCTGTGTACTGGATCTTCTGGAGCGCGGGGTGCCAAAGGAGAAGATAGAGCTCTGGCACCATGACATTGATGGCGGCCACCCCACTCGGTGCATGGATTGGCCTGTTACGCAAAGCTATGTCCGGGCTGTGGCCGAGTACCTGGGCATCACCCTGCGGGTGTCCTGGCGTGTAAATGGATTCTGGGGCGAGGTATACCGCATCGGTGCCAGCTGGCCAATCCGCTACATAGACCCGGCCACCGGAGAAGTTCTGGAATGCAGGCTGTCGGAAAAACAAATCCGTTCCGCCCAGCTCCGAGAAAAAATCTTGGACGATCTGGAGCGGGAGGAATTGGAGGGTATGGGACACCGGATGAAGTTCCCGGCCAAGAGCGGCGACCTGGCCACCCGGTGGTGCAGTTCTATCCTGAAGATCACCGTGGCCGACTCGGTGATCCGTAACATGGCGCTGGAGGACCTAAAGGCTATGGGGGACTGCCGGAAGTTTCCGGCCAAAGGGTCCATTGCCAACGGGCGCTACTGCAGCCCCAATCTCAAGCGTGAGGTTGCTGACAGCTTGCTCCGAAACATGGATGAGCTGAAGGTAGATGGTCAACGCATGAAGTTTCCGGCTAAGTCCGGATGCCATCAAGGGCGCTGGTGCTCCGGCTCCCTCAAGGCCCAGGTGGAGAGCAAGCTCTACTCTGATATTGACGGACTTGCCCAGGATGTAAAGATTCTGGTGATTTCCGGTGAGCGCCGTCAAGAGAGCGCCGGCCGGGCTAAATACAACGAGATGGAGATCCACCGCACCAATGCCACAGCCAAGGCCCACCGGCTGGTCCATCAATGGCGCAGCGTGATTGATTGGAACGAAGCTCAAATTTGGGATATCATCCGACGGCACCGCATTGCCCCGCACCCCTGCTATACCGCGGGATGGAACCGCTGCTCCTGCATGATGTGCATCTTCAGCCTGCCATCCCATTGGGCTGGCATTCGAGAGCTGTTTCCGGAGCGGTTTGCGGAGGTTGAGGAAGATGAACGCATCTTGGGCTTTACATTGGACAATTTGAGAACCCTCGCAGAATATGTGGGGAATGCCAAAAGCTGCGTCTGCCACGACGATCCACAGGCCCTTTACCAACTGACCAGCGGTGAATTCTCTGTGGATGATGTGGAAAAGGCAGAGTGGATCATGCCGGCAGGCGCCTTCCACGGGGCTGAAGGAGGCCCGTGTTAAAAAATTTGACAGGAGGTGCCGCCACCAATGGAAAAGAGACGGTGGATGCCGCATGAGGATCAATACCTCCGTGATCACTGCGATGATACATCGATCCATGACATTGCAAAAACCCTGAACCGCTCTTTGAATGCGGTACAAACCAGAAAAACCAAGCTGGGGCTCACTGGCCGCCGGCGGCCATGGACGGACGCAGACAAGAACTTTTTGTCCGAGAACAAAGAACTATCTGACAAAACGCTTGCCGCAGAGCTCGGCCGGAGTGTCGATGAGGTTGCTGCCATGCGCTGGCGTTTGGCGGGTGGACACAAACACCCACACTGGACGCAAGATGAAGAAGAATACCTTCAGGACCGATGGGGAAAGGCATCTATCTCTGTCATTGCAAAAAAGCTGGGGCGCTCGGTAGCTGCTGTCAAATGTCACGCAACCAGGCTCGGCCTTGGCGGGGTTCTGCTGTCTGGTGATTATATCACTCTTAGCCAGCTCATTTGTGCTGTGACTGGAAGCCAGAAGACCTATTCGTATAAGCCTGAGAGCTGGATGAAAAAGCGAGGGCTTCCGGTACATACGAAGTGTGTAGAGAGCGGCCGTTTCCGAGTGGTCTATTTGGATGAGTTTTGGGCTTGGGCAGAGCAAAACCGGAGCTTTTTGGACTTCTCAAAAATGGAACCTTTGATTTTGGGAAAGGAGCCTGAATGGGTGGCCCAGCAACGGAGAATTGACACCATATCTGGCGCTAACCAGAGAAAAGACCCGTGGACACCTTTCGAGGATCAGAGGCTGCGCTACTTGCTGAAGCAGCATAAGTACACCTGGGCGGAGATGGCCCGTGACATTGGCCGGAGCGAAGGCGCCATTCAACGCCGATGTCGTGACCTAGGGCTGAAGGATCGTCCTGATACAGCTCCACCGGCACTTCTTCCTGTCCGATCAGAGAATCCGCCACCCCCTGGACTGCCGAGCAGCTTCAGACGCTGGCTGATATGATTCGGCAGGGCTGCAGCTACAGTATGATTGGTGACGCTTGCGGTGGCCGGTCGGAGAAAGCCGTCCGAGGTGTGGTATTCCAGAAGTATCACACCGAGAATGCCGACAAAGTCCGGGCGATGCTGGGTGACGGTCCGTGGGGAACCGGCGCACCGGAGCCAACGGTCAAATCCGAGAAGCACAAGGAAACCGTCAGGAAACCTATGGCTCGTCTCTGCGGCCTACTCCTTGCCATCAGAAACTCTACGGATTTCGGTGAATACTGGCAAAAGGACATGTGCCAGCATTGGGACGCTATCCGGGGCTGCACGATGCACTGCACCGACTGCGACAGCTGCACCAGCTTCCAGCGCATCAGACCGCAGTACTGCCGGATGTGCGGTGGGGAGTTCCTGGAGCGGGTAGAATGGACCTACTGCCCGAAATGCCGGGCCATGCGGAAGAAACAGGCCCAGAAGAAATATGCCATCCTTGCCAGTCGGCAGGAAAGGAGAGCTGTATGAGCAAAAAGTACATTGATAGCCGGGGCTGGAAGTACCAAGTCATGCCTGGCCTTGGCGAGAACACCTACAAGGCTCGGTACCAGCGGCCCGAGAAGCAGGGCGACGTTGGATGGAAGGGGCTGGCCGCCGTTCCGTGGAGGGAAACCCGCGAGGCGGCCCAGGCTGACCTTGATCAGCTGGCCGAAAAGAAAGGGTGGGCGGAATGGAACGGTTGACAAGCAGAGAGCCGAGGATCAGCGGGATGCCGGGTGTGTGTTGCACCCATTTCGAAGGTGGAGACTGCCAAGCCATACAAGGGCATTGCGCTGATGGGTGTGCATGGGAAGAGGCCGCATGGGAACGCCTCGCTGCCTATGAGGACACCGGGCTGGAGCCGGAGGAGGTGACGCAGATCAAACTTGCGATCATGGGAAAATCTCTGGCAGAAATCAAGGAGTTTGAAGGTGTATCCATTAACCGCATGATAGAACTTACCCAAGCCGAGAAGGACGAGCGGCTGGTGGTGCTGCCGGATGCCAAGTATACCGATGCTGATGGCGAGAAAGCCTTGCAGAAAGCCATGTGGACCTGCGGCAACACGAATAACCCAGTCACGCGATATACCGCCGATGCTATTGCCGAAAAGCTGTGCCGGGAGGCGAGGGACAAGAACCCGCCCCTTACGCTGGAGGAGCTTCGGGAGATGGACGGGGAGCCGGTGTGGATTATCCCAATGCGTGGAAGCGGCGGTTTCTGCACTTGGATGCTGGTTGATGCAGAATACGAGCTATGTCGAGAGGCCCATGGCGAAATGGCGGTGTTCGAGAACTGCGGAAAGACTTGGCTGGCCTATCGCCGGAAGCCAGAGGAGGGATAGTGATTGGAGAAAAAAATACTGGATGTCACCTGCGGTGCCCGCACAATCTGGTTTGATAAGCACCATCCCGCTGCTGTGTATTGCGACCGGCGGCGGGAGGAATACCGCCACCTTTGGAAGAACGCCGGAAACTGCTCACTGAGCATAGACCCCGATATTCTCTGTGACTTCACGAACCTTCCATTCCCTGACGGCTCCTTTTCGCTGGTTGTGTTTGACCCACCTCACCTGACTGGTGCAAAGGAAACAGCGTGGCTGGTCAAAAAGTACGGAAAGCTGGACGAAAACTGGCCGCAGATGTTGCACGACGGTTTTGCAGAGTGTATGCGCGTCCTGAAGCCAGACGGAGTGCTTATTTTCAAGTGGTCGGAGTATGACATTCCTGCAGAAAAGGTGTGGAAGGCCATCGGACAGAAGCCGCTGTTTGGACACCACAGCGGCAGAAATTCCAAGACCTTCTGGGGATGCTACATGAAACTTTTAGAGAATCAGGAGGAAAACCATGAGTCAGCGCAGAGAGAAACAGCTCCGGCAGTTGGAGCGTCGGGTGTCGGCCCTGGAGAATCTGGCGATGCCAACCATAGCGGACTGGCAGGACAGAGCGATTACAGCAGAAAGTAAGCTGGCGGGGATGGCCATGGACGCTGAGTGGATGCCCGCCGAACCCAAGAAAGGCATCCTCCGGCGGATTGGGGACTTCTTCAGGGGCGGTGATTCCGATGCCTTGTGAGACTTTTTTCAGCAAGGGGAAGATGGTGGGCTTCATGTGCAGCAGGGGCCGGGGGAAACCTAAGCCCCCGCCCTGCTACAAATGCGGCAGGCCCTCCACCAAGCTGTGCGATCACCGGGCCATGGAGCCCATTTATGGAACGCTGAACGGCCGGCGGGTATTGAAAAAATGGGTGCCGAGGTTGAACACCTGTGACCGCCCCATGTGCGATGTCTGCGCCAATCACGTCGAGCCGGACACCGACTTCTGCGATTTTCATAACTCAGAGATTGCCAGGGCCGAAAGCACCAAGGCTGAGGTTCTCCATCGGGAGCGGCTGCGAAAGATGGGTATGGAGGATGATCTATGAAGTTAAAGGACTGCACCAAGGAGGAACTGATCTACGTTATTGAGCGTTTACAGCTCTACAACCCGTCTCAAAAGCACTTTCTATTCCGCGCTTTGAACGATGTGGAAATGCGGCGGGAGGAAAAGAAATTCGACGAGGCCAAAAGGATATCTGCTTACTCATCCCAAAAGCGGCAGGAGTACATTGACCTGCTGGCACCCTATGAGGGGAAGCGGCTGATTGACATTCCTGCCTCGGTACTTGAGAAAGCGGATACCGCCATGAGGGAGGCACAGAAGGCGGATTGTAAGTGGAATAAAATCATGGGTATTTCCGGGGCTGTCGGTGGCGCTGGCGGCCCCAAGTGATGCGGTTGGGGGAATGACCCCACCCCAGCCGCAAAAGCCCCCACAGGCCACCTGTGGGGGCCGTCAGGGGTAAGAGACCAGTTTCAAGGAGGAGCGCAATGAAGAGCACAGACAACGCAGGGGCCGCCGGCTTTATGTATGCCAGTGTCGCTTCCAGGATCATGGAGCAGGCTATCCAGCAGGGCGTGGAGGCCGGTGTAAAGGCGGGGGCGGAGTACATTGAGGGCCAAAGGCGCCAAGCCAAAAAGGACCGGTACGACCGGCGGCTCCATAACACCCGCCTCCTCCTGAAGAACTATCGCCGCTTCCGGGCTCACGTTAACGAGGGCGTCAGCTCCGAGAAGAAACCCAGCGGCAAGCGGCCCACCGAGAGCGCAATCAGTATCTTGGATGACTTGGATGAGTTCAGCTACCGCGACGGGCTTTACATCGAAAGTATCAAGCGCAGCCAAGAGCGAACCGCTATCATCCTCCGTCATATCGACAAGATGATGGAATACTACCGAATCGACTGTGACCTGAACGGTACCGATGAGGCCGTCCGTCGTTACAAGGTGGTGATGGCCAGCTACATCGACGAGCCCAAGATTTCCCCGCAGGATATTGCTGAAACCTTTGGTATTGAACGGCGCACCATCTACCGGGACATCAATATCGCCATGAAGCAACTGACCGCCCTGATTTTTGGCATTGATGGGCTTCGCATCGACTGATATGACGTGAAAACCCCGCAGGACAAAAACCGGGCACTGACAGGGCGTTTTAAGAGTGCTAAAATGTTACTATGGAGGACTGAACAAATGGCAAAACGCAAACCACAAGAGCCGCCTGCAAGGCTGGACTACAGCACCCAGGCGGAGCCGCGGGCCGTTACTGCTGACGGCATTCCGGTGTTCTGCTCCCACGATGCGCTGATCGCCATCGAGGAGGCGGTACCGAACCCCCGGAACCCGAACCAGCACACCGAGCAGCAGGCCGATGTGTTGGGCAACATCATTCAGGCCACCGGCTGGCGGCAGCCCATCACTATCAGCAAGCGCAGCGGTTTCATCACCAAGGGCCACGGCCGCCTGCTGGCGGCGCAGCGCAAAGGCTGGAAGCAGGTACCGGCCGATTTTCAGGAGTATGCCACCGAGGCCGAGGAATGGTCCGACCTGATTGCGGATAACCGCCTGGCGGAGCTCTCCACCATCGACAACGAGCGTCTGGTGGATCTGATCAAGGAGATCGGAGACGATGTGCCCATGGAGCTGACCGGCTTCTCCAACGAGGACATCACCGACATCATCGCCGCGCTGGAAAAGGCCGGCGGGGTTGCCGAGGATGTAGAGGATGACAAAGCTGATGCCGCCGAGCCGGAGGAGGGGCCCGCCATCACCCAGGCCGGGGACATCTGGCACTTGGGGGCTCACCGCCTGATCTGTGGCGATGCCACCGACGAGGCCACCGTGGAGCGGCTCATGCAGGGAGAAAAGGCGGAGCTCGTGAACACCGACCCTCCTTATGGCGTGTCCTATATCAGTATCAGCGGCCGGTTTGACGACGGGATCATGAACGACACCCTTACCGGCGACAGCCTTTTGAACACGCTCCTGATTCCCGCTTTCAGAAACTACGTGAAGCACACCACGGAAGAGGCCGCTTTCTACATCTGGCACGCGAGCAGTTCCAGGCGTGACTTTGAAGATGCCATGATGGCCGCCGGCATCATCGAAAAGCAGTATATTATCTGGGTGAAAAATAATTTCGTTATGGGCCACGCCAATTACCACTGGAACCATGAGCCTTGCTTCTATGCCGAGAAAGCGGGCCACACGGCGCACTGGTATGGCGACCGCACCCAGAGCACCACATGGAAAGCGACCCTCCGGGACGAGGACGGGGCCGCCACCACCCTTACCGGCGGCATCGTGATCACGGACGGCGAGGGCAACAAGCTCTATTTGACCAGCGATCCGCCCAAGGGTAAAAAGATACGCCGGATTCGGCTGCAGAAGGGGCGCAGCGTGTACCTGTTCCAGCCGGACGGCAAGACCACGGACACCTGGGAGGTCACCAAGGACGCCCATGTGGACCATCCCACCCAGAAGCCTGTAGAGCTGGCGATCCGGGCCATCAACAACAACACCAAGCCCGGCGATTTGGTCATTGACTTCTTCGGCGGGAGCGGCAGCACCCTCCGGGCTGCGGAAATGACCGGTCGGCGCTGCTACACGCTGGAGCTGGACCCCCGCTACTGCGACCTGATCGTAAAGGGCTACATCGCCCTGACCGGCGATGTGAGCGTGGTTTGCGAGCGGGACGGAGCCAAGATCGCCTGCACAGATCTGTTTGACCCGAGTGTGTAGGCCGCTGGGCGGGGGAGTAGTCCCCCGCTTATTTTTTAGACCGGAAAGGAGGACACAGGAACATGGCGAATAACAAACGTCCCCAGGCTCCATCCGCCGAACCGTGGGAGCAGATGACCGGGGAAACCGTACAGCAGTACGAGAAGTTTTGCGCTTACAGGGATATGCGGTACATTGCCCCGTCAGCTACCGGGGACCTGCCGCGGCTGGATTTTACCCGTGAACGCAGCATTCGGGGCCTTGCCAAGAAGCTGGGCCTGAGCCGGAAAACCCTGGAGCCTTTGAGTGCCCGCTTTCAGTGGGTGGAGCGGTGCGAGGCATACGACCTGTATATCCTCCGCCGTCTGAAGGAAAAGGGCGAGGCGGAAATCCTGAAGATGCACGAGAACCATGCGGCGATTGCCGCCCAAATGCTGAAAAAGGCCATGCGGCGGCTCCTGACTATGCAGGAAGAGGAAATCGCCGCATCTGATATGGTCCGCATGGTGGATGTGGGGGTGAAGATCGAGCGGTTGAGCCGCGGGGAAAGCACAGAGCGCCAGGAGATCGGCGGCGAGACTACGGTCCGGCACAGTGGCGAGGTGTCGGTGAAGCCGGGGAACGGGCTCGACCTGTCCGGCCTGTCTGATGAGGAGCTGGGGAACCTTGAGCAACTCCTTAGCAAACTTCATCCAGAGTAGGGCGTTTGACCCGGATGCGCTGCAGGCCGCCATCAAGAAGGAGCGGGCGGAGCGCAGCCTATCTGAGTTTATCCGCCAAGCCTGGCCGGTCATCGAACCGGGCACCACCTACATCGAGAACTGGCACACCGACCTCATCAGCGAGCACCTCCAGGCCGTCAACCTCGGGCAAATCCACCGCCTGATCATCAACATTCCGCCGCGGCACATGAAAAGTATCCACGCCACCGTCAGCTATCCCGTCTGGACCTGGCTGAAGGCTCCAGAGAAGCGTTTTATCAAGGTCAGCTATTCCGATAACCTCTCCCGGAAGCACAACATCCTCTCCCGTGATATTATCCGCAGCATCTGGTACCAGACAAACTGGAGTGACCGCTTCCATCTGAAGGACGATGTGAACCGCCAGAACGAGTTCCGAAACGACCACCAGGGTATGATGATGTCCACCAGCGTCGGAGGCGCCTTGACCGGCGAGGGCGGCGATGTGATCATTATCGACGATCCCCAGAACCCCCTCATGGCCAACAGCGAAACGGAACGGCAGAACAGCATTAACTTCTTCAAGAATACCCTCCAGACCCGTCTGAACGACCCCAAGACCGGCGCAATTATCATCATCATGCAGCGGCTCCACGAGAGCGATCTGACCGGCTATGTGCTCTCGGAGGGCCTGGGCTACACCCACCTGTGCCTTCCAGCTGAAGCCGAGGAGCGCACAGTGATCACCTACCCTATCAGCAAGCGGGAGGTGGTGCGGGAGCAGGGGGACCTCCTGAACGCGGCCCGCTTCGACAAGGACGTGCTGGAGGGTCTGAAGAAAAGCATGGGCTCCGTCCAGTATGCCGGACAGTTCCAGCAGACCCCCGCCCCGGCGGAGGGCATCATCTTCAAGCGGGACTGGATGAACCAGCAGTTTACAAAGAAAAGCCTCCCCTACCTGAGTATGATTATCCAATCCTGGGATATGGCCTTCACCAAGAGCGAGGGCAGCGCCAAGGTGGCCGGATTCACCATGGCGCGGGCTGGGAGCAATATCTACATCCTGGACCTGGAGAACGATAAAATGACGTTCACCGAGAGCGTGGCGGCGGTGCGCCGTCTCTCCGGGAAGTGGCCCAGGGCTCGGGCCAAGGTGGTGGAGAACAAAGCCAACGGCCCCGCCATTGTGGATCTGCTGAAGAAGGAGATCGCCGGCATGGTCGAGTTCAACCCCAAGGGCAGCAAGGAGGAGCGGGCGATCTCTGTCACCCCCTATTTTGAGGCGGGCAATATCTGGTTCCCAGACCCCAAAGAGGCGCCTTGGGTGAACGACCTGGTCCGTGACCTGCTGATTTTTCCCAAGGGCACCTTCAAGGACACCGTTGATGCGCTGGTGCAGGGCATCCTCTACCTCATGGACAAACCGTCCGTGACCGGCCCCCCGCAGGCGATGGATAATCTGACAAAGGAAAGCTACTGGCGCACATAGTCCGGTAGGTGTATCATGTAAGCATGATACTTGCATGGTACTTGTACCATGCAAGAACCAGGGCCGCATGATGGGAGTCCCTTATGAGCCCCATACCATACGGCATACCACAGACAAAGGAGAACGATTATGAACAGATTAGCGACTATTTTCAGCATCATGACAACCGCCGGTGTCCTCCTGGCCGCCGTGTCCGGCGCGGCCTGGTTCATAGCGGCCCTCCGGCATCGGGAAACGGCGGCTAAATCCATCTGCCTGGCCGGTGTTATCGTGGCTGTGCTGGGCTTCATCCTGTTCCTGCGGAGCTACGACAGCTCGCTGCACCAGGAGCGGGCGCAGGAGCCAGAGCCGCCCATCACCCAGAGCGTATCGCCGGAACAGCCACAGGAGCCCGCACAGGAGCCCGTTACAGCCACGGAGGGCAGCACCCAGGGGAATACCCTTCCCGAGCCGCAGGAGCCCACAGAGGCCCCCCAGGAGCCCGCGCAGGCGGCAAGCGAGATAAATCCTCTGCTGGCGCTTGAAGTCCAGACCCGCCCGGTGATGAACGGCTTCAAGACAGAGCGGATCGGAACCTGGGCCTATATCGAAACCACCAAGGAGTTCATGGCCGGCGTAACGGACCAGCAGCTCCACGACTACCTCTCCGAGCTGTCTGTCGAGGAATACAACTGGTTCAACGTGTTTTTCGAGGATGGAACCGGCCTGTGGACCATCTCTCCGGTGTTCGTCGAATACGGCGAGGCCGACCGGAACGAGGGCGGGAGCGTGGAGTACATCGGGGAACCCGAGGATTGTATCTTTACATTCTCTGACGGCCATTATTCTACTGAAAATTAACGATTGTCCCTCTGTTTTTACAAAAAATTTCCTCGAAACATGGTATAATTCCACCATCCCAAGCGCCAGAAAGGAGGTGGCTGCGGCGCATGGAGACGTATGTGACGGACGGCTGCTCTCCTGCGGAGAGAGCACAGCCGCCCATGAACGCAGGGGGCGCGGTCCACTGACGGATTGTTCCCGGTGAGCGGGCCTCCTGTCGGCTGACATAAGGAGGTAGTTACCAATGAAAACCCGTTACATCATCATCGTCGACGAGGACGAAGAACCCATGTGTGTCAGCAAAGAGGGAGCCCCTGGCGCTGTTTCCGTGTTGATCATCGCCAGGACACCGGAGGAGGCCAAGCGGCTGCTTGACCAGCATAAAACCCAGTAATACCAAGGCGCGGGACGTACTAGACGGTGCGTCCCGCGCCTGTTATGTGACGGGGAAACCCTTTTAAGCACCGGGCAAGTATCATGCAGGCATCATACAAGTATGGTGCTTGCATCATTTTTGCACCATACGAGCCCCGCCTATTACTGGTAACCTATTACTGGTAACCTATTACTGGTTACTGGTAACTGGTAATGGTGAACCGCCCCCGCCACTACCACCAAAAAAGGACCGGGCACCCTCACGGGCGCTCGGTCCTCTCGTCGGCTATATTGCTGTTCCATCTGCAAAAACAAACTCGGCCCGCCATGTTCCACCGATGGCGGTAGCAATCTGCTCCATTTCTTCCTTGGTAAGTGTGTTCCTCTTAACTTTCTGGTTCAAATTTGGCGGTGTCGTTCCAATTCGCCGCGCAAGTTCCGCCTGGCTGACTCCAGCATACGCCAGTGCCATCTTAAGTTTTTGCTCAACGGATACATGGCCGCTGGCGGATTGGGCCGATGGTGATTCCTTTGGCCCCGTAAAACCGATATCTATTGCTGTTCGGATTATAGCAACGCTGCTTCATGCCCGAGAAGATGGTATATAAGCGAGTCTTGCTAAGGCTGTCCATCACCGCACCTCCACTTCTTCATTGGGAAGGCACTCCATAATTTCTCCTGGCTGGCAATTCAAGGCGAGACAAATTCGGTCAATGATCTCTGTATTCACCGGCTGCCCCTTTGACAGCTTTGCCAGCGTGGGGGAGGAGATTCCCACAACCGTTAAAAGGTCGGTTTTTTTCATGCCCCGCCTGTTAAGCAGGTCGAAAAGACGATAGTATCTCAATGCCATATTTGCACCTCCTGTTCTTTCCATTAGTATACGCTTAAAATTTGAAAAGGTCAAGAACAAAAAATTAGTCTTTGCTAAAATATCCGCTTGACTTCCACGGGAGTGTGTGCTAATATACTATTAGCGAAAGCGAATAAAACAAAAAACAACGCTAACAGGAGGACACGACAATGAGCATTAACGAGATGGATATCAAGGTCAAGGAGCTGCGGGAGCTGAAGCGGAAGGCCGAGGAGCTGCAGGCGCAGATCGACAGCATCCAAGACACGATCAAGGCGGAGATGACCGACCGCTGCACCGACACGCTGACGGGGAGCGACTGGAAGATCACCTGGAAGGCGGTCACCAGCCATCGGCTGGACACGGCGGCCCTGAAGAAAGCGAAGCCCGAGCTGGTCGCCATGTTCACGGCAGCCAGCACCACCCGCCGGTTCACCCTGGCATAAGAAAAAAGCCCCCTGCATCCACGCCGACCAAAGCCTGATGCAGGGGGCCCCACCAAACAGCCCGGAGGCCGTCTGTGTTGACAGTATATCAGACCGCCTCCCCAGAAAAAGGAGAAAAAAGTATGAAGGTCCGGTATATTATCATCATCAACGAGGATGAGCGGCCCATGCGTGTCGAAAAGGATGCGGAATCGGGCGTTGCTTCCGTCCTGATCACGGCCAGCACCCCGGAGGAAGCCTGGAAGATGGTCCAGGAGGTGAACCAGTGATGGACGTGTATGAGCTGCTCACCAAGTCGCTGGAGGATGCTGAGTTTGACATCTACAACGCCACTGACGTGGATGCTGTTGACACTGCCCGCCGGAAAGCCCTGGCTGATATCCATGGGGCGGAGCAGGCGAAGATGCTCTCGGAAAGCGAGGCAGAGGGCTGGCGCAAGCGGATTACAGACGTTTCTACCTTCCGCCGGGCGAGCCTGGAATGGCGAGAATGACGTCCGAACCCCGTATGTCACAAAGTGGTCACTGACATTGCACTCTAAACGTGCTAAAATGCTATTGTCGAAAACTGCATAAACCAAAAGCGAAGCGTCGGGACACCCCGGCGCTTTTGCTATCCCATCCTGCGGGAAAGGAGGAAGGCGCATTGGCTACAAGCCTAAAAGAACTCGGCCGCCTGGGGCAGAAACGCTATGGCGGCTTTTTTTACGAAGAATTTCTGAAGGAGCTCCAAGGACGGAAGGGCATTGAGGTATTCCGGGAGATGTCCGAGAACGACGACGTGGTGGGCTCCATCATTTTTGCCATTGAGCTCCTGATCCGGCAGACCACCTGGGATGTGCAGCCGGGCGGAGACAGCGCCAAGGACAAGGAGGCGGCTGAATTTGTACGGGGCTGCATGGATGATATGCAGGACACTTGGACGGACACCATCAGCGAAATCCTTTCCTTCTTGCCTTTCGGATGGAGCGCCCACGAGATCGTCTACAAGCGCCGGTGCGGCCGGAACCGCGACCTCCGCCTGCGAAGCAAGTACGATGACGCGCTGATCGGCTGGCAGAAGCTCCCCATCCGGGCCCAGGAGACGCTGTATGAGTGGCGGTATGATGAGCGGGACAATCTGGTGAGCATGGTCCAGATGCCGCCGCCGGACTTCGGACTGATTGAGATTCCGGCTGAAAAACTGCTGATGTTCCGCACCAAAAGCCGGAAGGGCAACCCCGAGGGGCGCAGTATCCTCCGCAACGCCTACCGGGACTGGTACTTCAAGCGCCGCATCCAGGAGATTGAGGGCATTGGTGTGGAGCGTGATCTGGCGGGCCTCCCCACACTGACCGCCCCCGAGGGCATGAATATCTGGGACGAGGACGATCCCGAGATGGCCGCCATCCGGGTGGCAGCCGAGCGCATCGTGCAGAACATCCGCCGGGATAGCATGGAGGGCATTGTAAAGCCGTTCGGCTGGAGCCTGGAGCTGCTAAGTACCGGCGGCCGGCGGCAGTTCGACACCAACGCCATCATTGAGCGGTACGACACCCGCATCGCTATGACGGTCCTCGCTGACTTTGTGCTTCTGGGTCATCAGAATTCCGGGAGCTGGGCATTGTCCAGCGATAAGACCGAGCTGTTCAGCATGGCCATCGGCGCTTACTTGGACATCATCTGCGAGGTGTTCAACAATCATGCCATCCCGCAGCTGATAGATCTGAACGGCACACACTTTGCCGGGATCACCGACTACCCCCAGCTGACACACGGGGATATCGAGAGCCCGGACCTCCAGGCCCTGGGCACGTTCATCAAGGATATGACCGGGGCTGGTATCCTGGTCCCCGACGAGGGCGTGGAGGACTACGTCCGAGAGGTGGGCGGCCTGCCTGAGCGCATCGGGGAGTATGGCACCCAGCTCAACCAGCGGAACCAGGAGCGCCAGCAGCAGGACGAACAGGGCGAGCAGGGCGCAGCAGGGGCGACGTCAGGGCGTACAGCGGCCGACGGTGAGGACCAGGAAGGGGAATTGCCCGAGGATGACGAAGGGGCCGTTGCGGCGGCTAAAAGGCGCCTTGGGAGGGATGTTTGATGCTGGCTCACAGGTATGTCCTGAAGAAAAGCCCCATCCGAAAAGCGCAAAGCAAGTCGGCGCAGGATGCCCTGGACCAGCTGAACGCCTTCCTCAATGCCTCGGAGCCGGAGCCGGTCTACTGGCTGACCCGCCTCTGGAACGACCAGCAGCAGGCCATCACCTACAAGGAGCTCCGGGAAGCTATCGAGAGCGGCTATATCGACCAAAGCACCTTGGCGGCCTGGCAGAACGACTACGCCAACTTCGTCAATGAGAAGCTGAAGCCCATCTGGGTGGATGCCATGACCGCCGGAACCGAGAAGCTCGTGGCGGCGCACCCGGACTTTTTCTTTGACCCAATGGGTGAGGGCGTCCGAAACTGGATGAACACCCACGGGGCTGAATGGGTGACGCAGATGAGCAACGAGCAGCGGGAGGCTATGGCCGCCATGATCGGCCACGCTTCCACCGGGGCCTGGACCGCCGACGAGCTGGCCCGCGCCATGCGCCCCACTATCGGGCTGACCAAGCCACAGGCGGTTGCCAATCTGAACTATTTCCAAAACGTCAAGAGTTCGCTCCTGAAGAACAACCCCGGCATGAAGGAGGCGGAGGCAACCAAGCGGGCTCAGCACGCCGCAAATACCTATGCGGCCCAGCAGCACCGGGCCAGGGCCTACACCATCTCGACCACGGAACTGGCCTATGCCTACAACAAAGGCCAGGATGAGGGGGTGAAGCAGGCCATCCAGCTCGGGTACATGGGCAAGACGGTCCGCATTTGGAGTACTGCCGCCGATGGTGGCGTCTGCGAGATATGCGCCGCTTTGGATGGCGTGGAGATTGGTATGGACGGCGAATTCGACTTCAAGGGCAAGGCTCTCTATGCCGGAAGCAAGGAAACGCCCCCCGCTCACCCTCGCTGCCGCTGCGCTGTGGACTACCACGAAATCGAGCCGCCTATCATCCCGCCGGAGCCGAAAGCCCCGCTTCCCGCCTGGGAACCGCAGGCCCCGCCTATCCCGGAGCCGCAGGCGCCTGCCATCCCTCACGGTTTGGCCGTCCCGGACGGTATGACCAGTCAAGGTCCGGCCAAGCTGGGCGGCACCGGGGAGATGATCCAGTACAAGGATGGCGGCGGGCAGTCCTGGCTATTTAAGCCTGCCCAGAGCAAGTCAGGCACCCCGGAGCCATTCCGGGCCTATGTTCAGGAGGCGGGCTACAAGGTGCAGGCCATTGTGGACCCGGAAACGGCGATCCCCGTTGGAACAGGGACGCTGGGCGGACGCTTCGGCGCATTCCAGAGGCGGGTGGATACGCTGGCCACAGCCCCAAACTTCAAGGCGTGGCAGGGCGGCACCGCACCGCTTGCGGACGGTTTTGCGGCGCAGTTCCAGCGAGAGCACGTCACAGACTGGCTCCTGGGGAACTTCGACAGCCATGGCGGCAACTTCGTGGTGGACAGCTCCGGCCGCCTGGTGGGCATCGACAAAGAACAGGCGTTCAAGTACATCGCCAAGGACGGCTCCAAATCCATGAGCTACGCATTCCACCCCAACAAGAGCTATGGGGAGAAAGAGCCGATCTATAACACGATATACCGCCGGTTCGCCAAGGGAGAGATCGATCTCAACCTGCAGGACACGCTGACGTACATCAAGCGAGTGGAGGCAATCTCGGACAATGAGTACCGGGAAATCTTCAGAAGCTATGCGGAGGCCCTCCATGGAAAGGGCCCGGAAGCCGAAAAGCTACTGGATGCCATTGTGGAGCGCAAGGCCACCCTCCGGGAAACCTACCGCAGCTTCTATGCCGACCTCCTGACAGAGCGCACCGGGAAAAAGCAGACATTCATCTGGGCTGATGAGATGCAGGCCCATGTAAAGCAGCCTCTGGCGGCGGTGACCCACTCCCCGGATGTGCTGAAGCAGATGAATATGGCCGAGCTGAAGCAGCTCGCCAAGCAGAAGGCCATCCCGTATTACAATAACTTCTCCAAGCCCCAGCTGGTGCAGGCCATATCTGACCCGGTCAAGGCCGTGGAGATCAGCGCCCAGACCAAGGCCCGGCTGCTGAGTCAGCGAGCCGCTCGTGCCGCCAATGCTACGGCGAAACCACCCCTGGTTCCGAAAGGTGCCTTGGGCGCATCGGACGTGTTCAAGGATATGAGCATCGTCCCGGCGCACCGCATAGGCGTCCCCGTCTACAGCGACAAGGGTATGGTGGAGGGGCTGAACCTGACCGCCCGCCGGGTGTCTGTTGACGGCTCCGAGGTCTATGAGCTGGTGGGAAAGCTGACCGAATCTACCTGGTCGGCCACCTGGGACACCCTTAAGGGGCAAAGCGAAATCCGACAGTTCGTCTTTGAAAAGGCGGATGATACGCTTGCCCTCCTGTCCAGCCGCCCCATCAACATGAGCGGGGTCAACCTAAAGGCCCGTGTCCTGGAGGACGGCGACAATAAGCTGGAGCTATATGTGCATAATGGCTCCAAGCAGTACAAGGGCTGGAAGGGCTTCTTCCGGCTCCGTGTGGCCGCCACGTCGAACGGTGCGGCGGACGCTAAGGCGGCAAAGGATATGCTGGAGCGTGTGGGCTTGGTTGATTTGACCTCCACCCCAACCACCGAGGCAGAATCCATCTTCAAGAAAACCCGCCTCCTGTGGCAGAACGCCCCCGGCAGAATGTCGGAGCTGAACGGCTTGACAGGAAAAGCCCTGACAGATAAACTGGATACGATGCTGACCGAGGAGGGACTGACCAAGCGCGTCGGGAACCTGGTGACGCAGACGGTTTTCGATGGGTACTCGACCGTCGTGGAGCAGGGCATCAGCAAGGAGTACAGCAAGGCGGGCCTGCGCTACGTCTGGGCGGGGGTAAACAGTGATGATGCGGTGGTGAGTATCCTCCAGGGGAAAGGCTTCACGTCCACTAATACCCGGAGCCTGGCCGGAATGGACTTCACCGGAGCAAGCCCGGAGTCCGATATGGGTACGGGCGGCAGCGACAGTGTCTTTACCCGCATCGGCGTCCAGATGAAGAAAGGCTCACAGCCGCGCTTTGATAACTGCTACATGGGCGGCGGGTACCGGATCATCATCAGCCCGGAAGTCATGGAGCGCACCGACTGGTATGCATATGATCATGACAACTATGGCTCAACCAGCGATCTGGCCAGCCGGTCCACTCCGCTGGACTTCATCAATAGCATGGCGACCAAATACCGCAGCGGAAACGAGATCATGTTCCGCCGCGGCATCCCCAAGGAGCAGTTCACTGGCATTGTCTGCCCAAGCGACGTCAAACGGGCGAAGCTCCTGGATAAATTAAAAAAAGCGGGCATTACCAAGGTGAACGGTGTGCCCATCCAAGATTTTGTGAGAGTGGGTGAGGAAATATGATCGACCGCCGGAAGGTCTATTACTACCGTGTGACCGGGGAGCCGAAATACACCGGACTGGCTATGGACTGCCAAATGCACCAGCGGGACCGGGAGGATTGGAAAGAGCTCTGGTTTTTTGACACAATCCGCCCGCATATGTTCGAGGGCGAGATCGTCAGGGAGACTGAGGACGGCTTTGTATTCCGCTCCGATGAGACCATTCCCGGCGAGTGGGTTTTCAAAGAGCTCACTATCGAGGACTACCGCCGCTGGGTGCATAAGTACATCGGTGCCGGGGAGATCGTGGCGGAGAGGATTCACACCACGGCTGACCTCCATGAGTGGTACCGGAAAAAATACGGCTTCCCATTTGAATGACAATGGGTACCAGGCCGCTCCTGTTGGGGCGGCCTTATTCTATGCCCGGAAGGGGTGATGTGTATGTTTTCCTTCAACGAGCTGGCCGGTCGGCAGCCCGCCAGCGTAAAAAAGACCGCTGGCACCATATCCGGCCGATTTGCTATCAAAAAGGCCGACGAGGATAAGCACCTGGCCTTCGGCTGGGCCTATGTATCTCAGGATGAGTGCGGCAATCAGACCGAGGACCATTCCGGCGATCAGTTGGAGCCCGAGGAGCTGGAATCTGCCGCCTATCAGTTCGTGGAGCTGTACCGCGAGGGCGGCGAAATGCACGAGCGGGGCGGATGTGCCGTCCTGGTAGAGAGCATGGTGTTCACCAAGGAGAAGCAGCAGGCCCTCGGCATCCCGGACGGCACACTCCCTGTTGGCTGGTGGATCGGCTTCAAGGTCACTGATGAGGATGTGTGGTCCAAGGTAAAAAACGGTACCTATCCCATGTTCAGCATCGAAGGAACCGCAATCCGGGAGGAGATTGAGGAGTAAAAAGTGGTTGTTTCATTTTTGGAAATAACCACTCACATGGTAGACCGAGAAGCGCCGGGGAACCGGCGTTTTTCTGTTTATAACACACCAGAAAGAAAGGAGGAAATGCGGTGCCCGCAAAATTAAAGGGCCTCGAAGTGACGAAGGTGGATTTTGTGGATGCGGGGGACAACAAACGGGCCGATGTGCTGCTGTTTAAGCACAGGGACGGTCAGTCGGAGCCCCCGGCCCCGGAGCCTGAAGCTGGTGGGCCTGGCATCCTGAAGCGGTTCCTTACTTGGATCGCTAAGGCCGCCGGTGCGTCCGCCGAAGAATTGGACGCTGCCCTGGAGGCCGTGGAAAAGGATGCCACCACGTTTGACGAGAAATTGGCGCAGCGCCAGAGACGCCAGGCGGCGGACGAGATTTGGGACTACTGCTGGATGCTCAATGATAGTCTTTGCTCCATCTTCTGGGATGATGAAGTCCCGGATGGGGACAAAGGGCCGAAAATGGAGACCAGCGTGGATGAATTTGTCGCTGCCGTCAAGGCGGCGATTCCCAAATGGGTGGAGGGGACTCCGGCCCGGATCGCAAAGGAGCAGCCCGCCATTGCACCCGAGCGTCTGGAACTCGCCAAGCGCACCTACAAGCGCTTGGGCGAACTAATCGCCAAGGCAGAATCCACGGAACCGGCGGAAGAGCCGGAAACGCCCCCCGACGGCGGGGCGGAAAATCCCACTGACAAGGAAGGAGTTTTTGATGACATGAAGATCGACAAGAGCAAGCTGACCCCGGAGGAGGTAGCCGCCCTGGAGGCTATCGAGAAAAAGGCCGGTATCCCCGACGAGCCGCCTGTGGGCGGCGACACGCCCCCCGTCTCCACCCCGGCCCCGGTGCCCGCCCCCACTGCCAAGGCCGCCCCCGCGCCCGCCCCTGCGGCCCCTGTGGCCGATGATGGCGGCGAGGACATCTACAAGGGACTGCACCCCGCTGTGCGGGCCGAGCTGGAGCGCCTGCGGAAGCAAGCTGATGCCGCCGAGGAGCGGGAGCTTCAGGAGGTCGCCAAGAAGTATGAGATCATCGGCAAAAAGGCCGAGGAGCTGGTCCCCTTGCTGAAAAGCCTGAAATCGGCCGGCGGCGACGCCTATGCCCAGATGATTACGGTTCTGGATGCCAGCGTTGCGGCGGTGGAGAAGTCAGGTCTCTTCACCGAGGTCGGCAAGAGCGGCGGGGCTGGTGCCGGCAGCGCGGACAGCGCTTGGACACAGATTGAGAAACACGCTGAGGCCATCCAGAAGGCGGCCCCGGCCATGACGTGGGCTGAGGCTGTGGATAAGGCGTGTGAGCAGCACCCCGATCTCGTGCATGAGTACGAGAACGGCCGGTAAGGAAAGGAGGAGCGACTATGTGCCACGGTACTGGCATCAATGACAGCGCCACCATTGTAGCGAAAGCGACGGCTGATATTGAGGGCGGCGCTTTCCTGGCGGCTATGCTCACCAAGGACGGCGTTGCCGTTGCGAAAGCGGGCGAGGCGGCCATCGGCATCATGATCCCCGAGACGGACAGCCCCAAGGTGGGCGAGGACGTCAACATCCAGGTCAAGGATATCGGCCTGGCCATGGTCGGTGCGGCTGTGGAGCCCGGCGATCTGCTCGCCAGCGACGCCAGCGGCAAGCTGGTGAAGGCCGCATCCGGCAACTTCATCCTGGCCACCGCGCTGGCCGCGGCCACGGCCGCGGGTCAGGTGATTTCCGTT
>ERZ777011.1338-NODE-1338-length-26653-cov-8.180803_pt1 | contig 26653 bp, 23 predicted proteins | sample MGYA00374964_ERZ777011 | MGnify/ENA primary metagenome ERZ777011 (study PRJEB29310, sample SAMD00008975) | mouse gut metagenome | study: EMG produced TPA metagenomics assembly of the Metagenome analysis of fecal microbiota from mouse which was promoted... | reverse complement strand
CTCGCCCTTTTCTAAACGGCGACTACATCGGCGCGTCCGCTGAATAGTTACCAAAAATCACTCAGAGATATGCGACCCCAGCGTTAACAAATATTGGGGAACCGGCTCTTATTTATCTCCTGTCCGGTTCGTTTGTTTTTCTTTTTTATCGTTGCATGGAACTATTTACGAGAAATTGCAACTAACTTTGTAAAGAGAAACAAATTATGAATACCCCGGACTATAATCAATCCTTTACCGCGATGGTCGGTCGGCACGAAAAAATAATTTTCAGTGTCTGCTTCTTTTATGCCTCAAGCAATGTGCCATTTGATGACATAAGGCAGGAAGTCTTGATTTCGTTGTATAAGGGATATCGCAATTTCCGGCAAGAGAGTTCTGAATCAACTTGGGTATATAAGGTATGTATCAATACATGTCTGTTTTCTTTGAGAAAACTTACCCCAAAAATTACAACAATTTCTCTTGATGAAATGCCTATAGTTCATTTTCAAGATGAAAATGATAATGAAATAAAGGAAAAATTAGAATGGCTTCACTCTCTGATCGCTCAACTCAATCCTATGGATAAAGCCTTGATATTAATGTGGCTTGATGAGTTAAGCTATGACGAAATAGCCATTAACATGGGTATACCGAGGAATACCGTCGCATCACGACTGCACAGAATAAAGGAAAAAATTTCATCGAAAAGGAGGCTTAATTATGGAACTTGAAGAATTAAAGGCCACATGGCAATCTGTAAAACCGGAAATCAAAAGTATCGGATGTTCTCAGAAAGATAATGCATCGGTTACTCAAAAAAATGATGTGAAGTCACGTCTTTTAAGAAAGGTTTTCTTGGGTGAACTGTTTTCGTTTGTATGTATTGTCCTTTTGGCTACATCACATTTGTGGTCACCTACAAAGTTACCGGTGCTATGGCTTGTTTCGTTCTGTGCTGTTATTGTTATAGGAATCATTTGTGGTATTGGACTATACATAGCCATTAAACGAGTCAATCTGTGGGAGGATTCCAATGCCGAAATATTGGCGGCTACTGTGAGCATAAAGAAACGCTACCGGAAAATCGAATTGCTCATAAGTATCCTGATAGTCCCATTGCTGATATGGCTTTCCTTAATACCTCCGTTTATAAATACATCGGATATGTATATGGTATGGGGCTTGACTGTTATTTGCTTCGGCCTTGAATTTATGTGGTATAGGAGCAACATCAGGCAATTGGATATAATAGGTGACTGGAACGTAGCCGAATAATTAAACATATGAAAACAATGAAAACAAGAAATTTATTTATCACAGTTCTGGTTGCAAGTATGGTAAGTCTTATAGCCATGGCTTGTAATGACAAAGCAGCGGGTCCGGCCAAAATCGGTGTTGACCAAGATGTGAAAGTAGCAATTTATTCGACTACTGAAAACGGATGTGAGGCAGATACGATATCACTCTGTCTTATTGAAGAAACGGTACACATCTCAGAGCTGCTTCATTATCCGGGTGAAAAGGGGGTGACAATGCCGTTCAATTTCTATGATACTTTCAGGTATTCAGAAATAACCGAGGGCAATCTTGATAAAAGAATAGCCATAAGTGTGAACGGGCAGGTAGTGTCAACTCCGGTGGTGAAAATGAAATTGGATAACGGGGCATGTTCGGTAGTGCTTGATGAAGCACAAGTCAGCGCTCTTTTTCCGAATGTTAATATCAAGGAGTTATTGAATTGAGAAATACTCGTTCCGGGCAAAACTATTTGTTTAAGAGCCGGTTCCCCAATATTTGTTAACGCTGGGGTCGCCACGGCCAATCGTCATGCATCTGCGTCCGCTTGTTTCGGTCACAATGCAACCGCATTGCTCCCTCTCTGCGCGAACACATCTGCACGACGCTTGACCGCCCCAGCGTTAACAAATATTGGGGAATCGGCTCTAAGTTATATCAAAATTAGAACTCAGTATGAACCTGCGGGTTGTTGTAGATGTTCCTAAATATAAGAATAGTGAATTTCTAATACAAAAGTTTGCGACTAAAGGGAAAAATCGTAACTTTGCGACAATTAATCAAACAAACATTAAAACTAATAGTTATGACTCGAACCATCACGATTAACAAACCATCTCAAAGGATGATTCAAGTCTTTGATTCATTGAGAGATAGAAAACGCCAGCAGGTTGAAAAGCTGATGAAGAAAAAAGAATGTGTCTTTACAGTAAAAGTGTAATATGGACATATCTTTTGATATACAAAACGATAAGGGCGATCAGGTAAGGGTCGCCCTTTCGTATTACGACACCGAAGTTCTGCAAGCGTTTACTGATGATCCGCTTACACTGACGCTTGTTTTTTATGATGTTACATTAGTCCGTATTTCGGGAGAAGGAATCGTTGGTGTAAAAACACTGAAAGCGATATGCGATGTGCTTTTTAGATTTATGGATGAAAATGATACCGCTGTATTGTGCTTCTATTGTGATGATTTGAATGATGTCGCTCGCCATCATACGGAACTTACGCCACAAGAATATAGAAGCAGGTTGTTTTCATGGATGTTCGATATGTACGTCAAAGCCAATAGTGTTACCGGAATAGTGAACTATGGAATCAAAATTGAAGATAATCAGACTCCTCGCTTTGCACATTTCATAACTCCAGAGAAGTATTTGCCAGCAGTAAAGTTATTAGGGAATATTATAATGGAAAAATAATATGTTGCACCACTTGTATAAGGATTGCCCTTCTGTACAGGTGGTGCAATAAAATTACTCTACTTGAAGCCTAAAAGTTTGGCGGCAGTCACGCGGGCGGCCTCGTCGGCGTTGTCGCCGCTTATCATGGCGGCGATTTCCTCGATTCGCTCGGCATCGCCCAGACGGCGTATGCTGGTAAATGTGGAGTCCTCGTCGTCCTGTTTGTAGACTTTGAATTGTACGTCGCCGCGTGCGGCTACGGCGGGCAGGTGAGTGATGGTAATCACCTGTATGTTTCCCGATATGTCCTTCATCATGTCGGCCATGCGTGTGGCTACTTCGCCCGACACACCGGTGTCGACTTCGTCGAATATTATGGTGGGCAGGTGCATGCTCTCGGCGGTAATCGACTTGATGGATAGCATCAGGCGGCTTATTTCGCCACCTGAGGCGGTACCGGCCACGGGGCGCAGGGTCTGGTTTTTGTTGAAGGCGAACAGGAATTCAACTACGTCGATGCCGTCGGGGGTGAGTTTGCCGGTGCTCATGCTTATTTCGCAGCGCAGATTCTGCATGCCCATTGGTGTGGCGCGCTCTTTGAGGCGAGCTGCAAACAGTGCGGCATGGCTGCGGCGAGAGTTCGATAATTCCTGTGCCAGCAGCATGGCTTCCTTTTTTGCACGGCGCGCCTTGTTTTCGAGTTCGTGCAGCACTTCGTCGGAATTGTCAATGGCCTCCAGGCGTGCGGCCAGGTCGTCGCGCAGCGCAATAAGCTGCTCCACGGTGTCGCAGCGGTAGCTACTCTGGAGCGAATATAGGCGGTTCAGGCGGTCTTCCACTTCGATTAGGCGGTCGGGGTCGGCGTGCAGACCTCCGTTGTTGGCTTCGAGGCTTTCTGTGATATCCTGTATTTCGATGCGAGCCGACTCAAGTCGCTCTACCAGAGCGTCGCCGCCGTCGAAGTGCGGTGCTGCTGCGCGGCAGCGCGATACGGCGTAGGACAGTGCGCTGAGAACGTTGTCGTTGCTGTACGAAAGAGAGTCGAGGGCCTCGACTATGTTTTCCTTTATGTCGCCTACGTTGGTCAGGAGTTCGCGTTCGGCTTCGAGGTCGGCCTGTTCGCCGGGCTGCAGCTGTGCCTGTTGCAGCTGTTCGAGCTGGAATTGCCACAGCTGCGTAGCCTCGCGGTTGCCGTTGAGCATGTCGCGGGTCTGTGAAAATTCGCGTAGAGCCACCTTATAGGCTGCGTATGCCTGGCGGTAGCGTTGGCGCAGGTCGGAGTTGTCGGCAAGCGAGTCAATAATGCCGAGCTGATATTCGCGGTCAGCAATAAGCAAATTCTGGTGCTGTGAGTGTATGTCCACGAGCTGTATGGCGGCATCGCGCAGCAGGGCCAGGTTGACCGGAGTATCGTTTATGAAGGCGCGCGAGCGGCCCGATGGTGTGAGTTCGCGGCGAAGTATGCACTGCGGGTCGTCGGCTCCGTCGATGTCGTTCCGTTGCAGTAGTGCCCGTAGCGCGTCGAAGCCATCTATGCTGAATATGGCCTCGATTATCGATTTGCGTTCAGGGTCACGCACCGCTTTCATGTCGGCACGCCCGCCCAGCAGCAGGCCCAGTGCACCGAGTATTATCGATTTGCCGGCACCTGTTTCGCCGGTGATGATGTTGAATCCCGGGTGGAAAGTGATGTCGAGGCGCGTAATCAGCGCGTAGTTGCTTATGTGGAGGGTCTGAATCATTGTTCGCTTCCTTTGCGTATTTGTTCCAGCCGCTGGTTTTCGGTGGGGTATATTGGCTGAAGTATGTCGTAGGCTTTCTGTCGCTCGTCCTGCGGGGCTTTGGAGTAGATGTTTACAAGTTCGTCGAGCTTGGCGTCCTTGAACATCGACAGGGCCACCGACATAGGAGCGGAGTCGAATATGGTGGTGAGCTTGCCCAGCGACTCGGTGATTACCTTGCGGCCTTTGTCGGGGCTAAGGCTCATTTCGTCGAGGCCTTTGCGATGGTAGTCGTATGTCAGTTCGCGGATGCCTGAGGTGGCCGGCTCGGTGTAGGAGCTGAGTACCGCCGAGCGGTTTTTGGTGTCTTCAAAGGCTTTCCAGCCGCTTTCGCCCGACGACTGCGCCTGCTGGACTATGATTTTGAGCCTGTCGAAGTATGGCTCGCCGCCCTTGGGAGAGAAACTGTCGAAGTCTACTGCCAGAATCAGGTAGGCGTAGAAGTTGAGTATGGCCGTGAGCTGGCTCTCCATGCTCTGGATATTGAAAATCAGCGGTTCGCCTTCCTGATACTGGAATTCAATCTTGCTGTCCTTGAAGTTGATGAGGGTGGTGGTGTAGTTAGTGTTGTATACGGGGCGCGTGCTTTGCACCTGAAGGTCGCCGATGAGTTTGTCGTTGTCGACTTCCTTGATGGTGAAAAACAGGCGACATTCGATTTTTTCGTTAGCCGCGAACTGCGCGTTGGTAAACACGGTGGTGTTCATGTAGTCGTTGATGGCCGACTGCAGTGTTTCGAACATGGATTTGTTTGTGCCCGAAACCTGGCTGGAGTTTACCTCCACGGTGCAGTTCAGTTCCTGGGCATGCGCCGGAGCGGCGCATGCCAGGGCGCAGCCGAATGCGGCTGCCGCTATACCGCGGCGGATGATGAGAGAGGTTTTCACTTACTTATTTCGGTATTCTGCTATGTAGTTCACAATGTCGTCGGCAACCTCAGCTTTGGATTTCAGGCCGAATACAGCCGAGTGGCCGAGATGGTCGAAGATGGTGATTTTGTTTGTGTCGGTTCCGAATCCGGCACCGGGGTCGCTGAGGGAGTTCAGTACCACAATGTCGAGGTTCTTGGCCTTTAGCTTGCGGGCTGCGTTTTCCGGGCCGTGGTCGGTTTCGAGTGCGAAGCCAACCAGAGTCTGTCCGTCGCGCCGGCATTTGCCGAACGTGGCTGCGATGTCGGGGTTCATCACCAGGTCGATGCTGTCGAACTGTGCTTTCTCGCGCTTTATTTTGCTGTCGGCCGGATGTGCGGGGGCATAGTCGGCTACGGCAGCTGTCCAGACAGCTATATCGCAGCTGTCGAATTCGTTGCGGCATGCTTCAAGCATCTGGCAGGCCGATTCTACCCGCACGGTGCGTATGCCGGCGGGGTCGGGCAGGGCGGTGGGGCCGCTTACCAGCACCACATCGGCGCCTTGGCGTCGCAACGATTCGGCTATGGCGTAGCCCATCTTGCCGGTTGAGAAGTTGCCTATGAAGCGCACCGGGTCGATGCGTTCGTAGGTAGGCCCGGCTGTAACCATGGCTTTAAGTCCTTTGAGCGGCTGTGGGCAGGCGAAGTATGCTTCGAGTACCGCGGCTATCTTCTCGGGCTCTTCCATGCGTCCTTTGCCTACCAGGTGGCTTGCCAGCTCGCCTTCAGCGGGCTCAATTATGTGATTGCCGTAGTTGCGCAGCAGCTCCAGATTGCGGGTTGTGGATGGATGAGCCATCATGTCGAGGTCCATAGCCGGAGCCACAAACACGGGGCATTTCGACGAGAGATAGGTGGTTATGAGCATGTTGTCGGCCACGCCATTGGCCATTTTGCCTATCGACGACGCTGTAGCCGGGGCTATGACCATGGCATCGGCCCACAGACCCAGGTCGACGTGCGAGTGCCATTCGCCGGTGTTGGCGGTGAAAAATTCCGATATCACCGGCTTACCGCTCAGGGCCGACAGTGTTACCGGAGTTATGAACTGCTTGCCGTTGGGCGTGATTACCACCTGTACCTCGGCGCCCGCCTTTATAAGCAGGCGCAGCAGCACTGCCGATTTGTATGCCGCAATGCCCCCGGTGATGCCCAGTATTATATGTTTACCTGCGAGTGCGCTCATTTAGCCGTTTGCGTATACGAGTGAAACAATCTTTTGTGTTTTTGGTGAAATCGCCTTTCATTATCCAGGCCAGATAGCCCGGGTCCTGGCGCAGCACCTCTTCGGCCAGACGGCCTTTGTATTTGCCGAAGTTTATCACTTCGCGGTTCTGGTCGTCATAAATCAGCCGTCCGCAGAAGTCCACCTGGCGATTGTTGCTGGCAAACTCGCTCAGTGCATCGATGTCTTCGGGCAGGTCGGTGTAGCGCTCCATCTGTGCCAGAAGCACCTCTACGGTAGCCATGGTGTCGGCGCTGGCGCTGTGGGCTTCCTCAAGGTCTTTGTCGCAGTAGAACTTGTAGGCTGCCACAAGGGTGCGGGGCTCCTTTTTGTGGAAAATGGTCTGGACATCGATAAAGCGTACGCCCTCGAAATCAAAGTCGATGCCGGCGCGCTCGAATTCCTGGTCGAGCAGAGGCACATCAAAACGGTTGCTGTTGAAACCTGCAATGTCGCATCCTGAGAAGAACTGCGCTATCGACTTGGAGTATGCCGCAAAAGTTGGTTTGTCGGCTACATCCTCGTCGTAGATATGGTGTACGGCAGAAGCTTCTTCGGGAATGGGTATTGTGGGGTTGACGCGCACGGTCTTTACTACTCGGTTGCCGTCGGGCATCAGTTTCACTGCCGATAGCTCCACTATGCGGTCGTTGAGAATATTGGTACCGGTGGTTTCCAGGTCAAAGAAAACCACCGGACGTTCGAGTTTCAGTTTCATTTCGATTTTTTAGAATTCGCTTACGGTCATAGGCATCAGCAGCATAATCAGGTCGGTGCCTTCCTCGTTTTCGGTAGGGAAGAACAGACCGGGGCGTCCGGGGTCGCTGAGGTCGGCGTTGACATCAGTGCCCGGCAGCGCGTTGAGTATGGATATGATATGTTCTGAGCCGAAGCCTATGGTGAGTTCCTGACCGCTGAACGAGCAGGCCATCTGGTCGCGTCCGGCGGTACACATGCCCGAGTCGCTGGTTTTGAGCAGCATCTTCTCGGGGGTGAATCGGAATTTAATCAGGCCGTATCCGGCGTCGACGAATATGCTTACGCGGCGCACCAGGTTGAGCATTCCCACACGGTCGGCCACCAGATGCAGAGGGTTGTTTTTGGGTATCACACGGTTATAGTCGGGATACTTGCCGTTCATAAAACTGCAGCGGAAGGAGAATCGGCCGTCGCTTACGGTTGCCGAGCGGCTGCCTATTTCCATGGTCATGGTTTCGCTGCCGCCGAATACATTGCGGATAATCGAGGCTGCCTTCGGAGGCACTATGCACGAGGTCTTTACGCCGGGCTTTATGTTGTTGTCGGTGTAGCGCACGAGCTTGCGGGTGTCGGTGGCCACAAAGTTGATGTGGTCTTCGAAGATATCGAAGTACACGCCCTGCATCTGCGCGCGGAAGTCCTCAGTGGCCACGGCAAAGAGGGTGTAGTCGAAAGCCTTGCTGATGCGCTTGCCTTCGGTTACTATCTTTACTGGTTCGGCCTGGTCCTCGGGGGCACGGTATTCCGGAAATTCGTTGCCGTTGATGCCCACAAGGTTGAAAGTGCCGCCCGGATAGGTGATTTCCACCTCCAGGGTCGAATCGTTGATGTTGAAGGTCACTTCCTGGTCGGGCAGCTCCTTGAGCAGGTTCGACAGAGTGCGCGAAGACAGACAGATTTTGCCTTCGCCCTCCGAGTCGCTCAGTTCTATGCCGGCCGACAGTGTGGAGTCGGTATCGGAGCCGGTAAGGGTGAGCTTGCCGTCTTTGAGTTCAAGCAGGAAGTTGTCGAGGATAATCAGCGCGTTCTTGGAGCTGATTACCTTGCCTACAGCTGAAGCCGCGTTATAGAATGCTTTGCTTTGTACAACGAATTTCATCTTATATATAGTTAGTTTGTTTTCTAATTTACAAAAGTACGAAAAAAAACGGAGATGGCGAAACGGGCACTGATATTTTTAGTACATTTGCAGAAAAAATCATGCTTGTACCTTTTGATAATACTCCTGCGCAGCGCCGACTGCTCGCCGACATATACACCGAATCGTTTCCGCCCGAGGAACGACGCCCGACCGACCACTTTTTCAGGCTCGCCGACACCCCCGGTGCGCCTTTCCGCATACTTGTGATCTGCGACGATGCCGGACACTACGCCGGCTTCATATCATACTGGCAGTTCGATACTTTTGCATATATCGAGCACTTTGCTGTGAATCCCGCGGCCCGCGGCGGCGGCATAGGAGCTTGCGCCCTGCGGGAATTCAAGGCCATGTCAGGCCTTCCCGTGGTGCTGGAGGTGGAGCGCCCCGGCAGCAACGACATGGCCGACCGGCGCATAGCATTCTACCGCCGCAACGGCTTCCACACCATCGACAGCTACGACTATATACAGCCGCCATATGCACCCGGACTGCCCGAGGTGCCGCTGCTGCTGATGTGCGACCGCCCCGACCGGATCGACCCTGCCCATGTCGACGCCACATTGCGTGGTGAAGTTTACGCCTATATGAAATTTTTTTGCTAATTTTGTAAAAAATTCATACTCCGATGATTGATAAAGACAAACTCGCCGAAACAGTCGCTGAGATTGTTTCCGGATATAAGTTGCCTGAGCAGCCCGCCGGACTTTACCGTCCGGTGGAATACGCCCTGGACTGTGGCGGCAAACGCCTGCGCCCCATGCTGCTGCTGGCTGTATGCCAGGCTCTTGGGGGGAACATCGAAAAAGCCCGCTCCGCAGCCATGGGCATAGAGATGTACCACAACTTCACCCTGCTGCACGACGATGTGATGGACCGAGCCGACATGCGGCGCGGACGCCCCACAGTGCATGTGAAGTGGAACGACGTCACCGCCATACTCAGCGGCGACGCCATGCTTACACTCGCCGGCTCGCTCATGACCGAAGTGCCCGACGCGGTGCTCCGCCCGGTTCTGGACATGTTCAACCGCACTGCAATGGAAGTGTACGAAGGCCAGCAGTACGACATGGACTTTGAACAGCGCTCCGACGTGACCGTAGAAGAATACATGCACATGATTCGCCTGAAGACCTCCGTGCTTCTGGCCGGCGCATGCTACATAGGCGCACTTATTGCCGGTGCCGATGAAGCCGATGCGCGTGCCTTCTATGAATATGGCGTGAACCTGGGCCTCGCATTCCAGCTGCGTGACGACTGGCTCGACACATACGGCAATCCCGAGGTGTTCGGCAAAGCCATAGGCGGCGATATAGTGAACCGCAAGAAAACCTGGCTGCTGATAAGCGCCTTGCGTGAAAGTCGCGGCGAACTCGACGGCATACTGGCCGAAGACCTCGAAAACGACGAACTCATACGTCAGGTAAAGTCTGTGTACAGCTCGCTCAGGCTCTCCGACCGCTGCAACCACCTCATAGGCGAATATGCATCCAAGGCTATATCGGCAATCGCAGGTGTGAAAATCGCCCCCGCCGACCGCGCGTATTTCATCAATCTTGCCGAATCGCTTTCAGGCCGCGACAAATAAGATGCTCACCGATACCCACACGCATATTTATATGCCCGACGAGTTCGCCGCCGACGGCGGACCAAGGGCTACGGTGCTGCGGGCCATAGAGGCCGGAGTAGGGCGCATGATTCTGCCTTGTGTCGACGCCTCCTCGCTCGAGCCTATGCGCACTCTGGCCGAACAGTTCCCCGACAACATACACATGGCCATAGGCCTGCATCCTACCGAGGTGCCTGCTCACTGGCGCTCCATAGTCGATGCCATGCTGCGCGAACTCGATGCCAATCCGGGGCGTTACATAGCCATAGGCGAGGTGGGCATGGACCTGTACTGGGACAAGACCATGCGCCGCGAACAGATGGACGCCTTCGAATACCAGGCCCGCGCTGCCGCCGAACGATCCCTGCCGGTGATAATACACTGCCGCGAGGCTCTCGACGAAACCTTGGAGGTGCTGCAGGCTGTGCCGCAAGTGAAAGCGGTGTTCCACAGCTTCGGAGGCAATCCCGACGACGTGGAGCGTGTACGCCGCCGCTTCGACCCCTGGTTCGGCATCAACGGCATAGTCACATTTAAAAACGCGCGCCTGCACGAAAGTCTGCCCGCCATAGGCCTCGACCGGCTGCTGCTCGAAACCGATGCCCCCTATCTCGCTCCGGTACCGCGGCGCGGACGACGCAACGAATCGGCATACCTGGTCCATACAGCCGCTTTTGTGGCCGAAAAATTCGGCATCAGTACCGACCGGATAGCCGAAATAACCAATAACAACGCTGACAAATGCTTCAATTTCTAAAACATATACTGCAACTGATGCTGTCACCGGCCAAGGGCTGGGAAGATGTATCGCAGGCCTCGGAAGCTCCGGCCGAGCTGTGCTCGCGCGGACTTTACCCTTTACTCGGCATAGCCGCACTGAGCAACTTCGTTCGCATGCTTTACGGCAACGGCATTTTGCTGGTCACTGCCATCGAACGTGCCGTGGTGGACTTCGGCACATACTTCTCGGCATACTTCCTGGCAGCTCTCATACTCGAGCAACTGATGCCAAACATAGTGTCCGGCGAGCCGAACCGCAAGAAAATCGAAACCTGCTCGGTCTACATCATAGCCATGCTATGTATAATCAGGATTATAGAAAACTGTGTGCCGGCCGAACTTACACTAATCAAACTGCTGCCTGTGTTTGTTGCATTGATAGTATATAAGGCCGACCGCTATCTGGCCGTGAAGCCCGGCGACGACATTCGCTTCATGCTCATTGGAGTGATTGCGCTGATACTCATGCCGCTACTGCTGCACTACGTACTTTTCTTATTGATACCAGCATGAAATTCAAAGAAGTAAACATAAAAAACCGCCGCGCCACATACGACTACCACATAGTCGATACCTTTACCGCCGGCATAGTGCTCACAGGCACTGAGATAAAATCAATCAGACTGGGCAAAGCCGGTCTGACCGATACATTCTGCTATATGAACAACGGCGAGCTGTGGGTCAAGAACATGTACATAGCCGAATATTTCTACGGCACGTACAACAACCACGCCGCCAGACGCGATCGCAAACTGCTGCTGAACCGCAAAGAACTCGACCGCCTCGACAAAGACGGCAAAGAGGCCGGCTTCACCATAGTGCCACTGAAGCTCTTTATCAACGAGCGTGGCCTGGCCAAACTGGTGATAGGCCTTGCCAGGGGCAAGAAAGAATACGACAAGCGCCAGAGCATAAAGGAGCGCGAAGACAAACGCGACATGGCCCGCATTATGATGCGACGATAAGCCGTCGCTCGCCCCGGTTGTCGCTTACGGCAAACACCCGCACATCGCCTCCGTCGCGTACGCCCAGTTTGCGGCGCAGCGCATCGGCCTGCACGCCGAAGTTGCGTGCGGTTACCGAGGCCTTGGGCCAGCGCCGCGCAAAGCGTTTTATCTCCGACGACGAATACGGCAGAACCGCAATAATATCCAGACAGTTGCCCGGCAAAATGCCCGGAGCGGCTGTCTGTTTTTTTGTAAAATACAGCTGTGTGTTGGCTGCGAGTTTGGTCAGGCCGTAGCGTTGCGACAGCAGTTTCAGCGGAGCCGCTTTCATCACTGCGGGCCATGGTTCGAACAGTACGTTGCCGGGCTCGGGCATGCCATAGGTGGCTACAGCGGCCTGTTCGTCGGAGGCTGTGAACGCCTCGCACTGTATGCCGTGGGCGTGTATAGTGCAGGCTTGTATCACAGGCTCGCCGTCATAGCCGCGTTCGACTGTCACCACCAGCTCCTTGCACTCCGTGGTTGTGCCCACGGCCATTATGTTCCTGACGCAGTCCAGCTCCGACAGCACATGGCTGATATCGAGCATCGGCGACAGCTTGGCTATATAGCGGGGGGCTACCTGCAGCATGCGCTCCTGCATAATTGTAAGGTCGGGTTGGCAGTCGCGGAGGGCATATACACGGCTGCCGTCATCGGCACGGCGGGCAGGGTCGATAAACAGGCAGTCCTGCGAGTCGGTTCCGGCCAGATTGAGCCAGTCGCGGCAGTCGGCACACAGCGCTTCCAGATTGTCGATACCCGAATTTGCAGCATTGAAAGCCAAAGCGTCAGCTACTTCCGGCTGCCGTTCGATGGCGATTACCGCATCGCTCTTGCGCGCCAGATGCATGGCGTCGATGCCCAGACCCGATGTCAGGTCGGCCACCTTTTTGCCGGGCTCTATGAGCGTGGCATGGAAGCGTGCCAGACGGTCGGAAGTGGCCTGTTCGGCGTTTATGCCGCCCGGAAAATAGAATCGCGGGTCGGCTGCTAAAGTATCGGCAAACTTGGCGGCATACTTGCGCCTGCATTCAATCTGCAGTATGGCTGCCGAGGCATCGAGGCCGCCTACGAGCTTGCCACGCATTTTAAGCCGTAGCCTGGCGGGGTCGTCCGTGGCATGCTGCTGTATCCAGCTGAAAAATTCGTCGGAAAGATTCATATAGAAATAAGAGAGGGTGTGTCGATAATATAAAGACACACCCCTATAATTATAATGTTTTGTTCAGGATTATTCGCCCTTTATGGCAGCGATGCCGGGGAGAACCTTGCCTTCGATGGCTTCGAGCAGAGCGCCGCCGCCGGTCGATACATACGATACCTGGTCGGCCAGACCGAACTTGTTGATGCAGGCTACAGAGTCGCCGCCGCCAACGAGCGAGAAGGCACCGTTCTTTGTAGCTTCAACGATGGCATCGGCGATGGCACGGCTGCCGGCGGTGAAGTTATCGAATTCGAATACGCCTGCAGGGCCGTTCCACAGAATGGTCTTGCTGCCGCGGATGGCGTCGGCGAAAATCTTGCGGGTTTCGGGACCTGCATCCAGACCTTCCCAGCCTTCGGGTATGTCCATTACAGAGCAAACCCGGGTGTTGCAGTCGTTGCTGAAAGCGTCACCGGCTACACAGTCAACACCAAGTACCAGGTTTACACCTTTGGCCTTGGCCTTTTCGATGATGTCGAGAGCCAGCTGCAGCTTGTCGTTCTCGCACAGTGAGTCACCGACATTGCCGCCCATAGCCTTGGCGAAGGTGTAGGTCATGCCTCCGCAGAGAATGAGGTTGTCGACCTTGTCCATGAGGTTTTCGATGATACCGATTTTGGTCGATACCTTTGAGCCGCCCATGATGGCGGTGAATGGACGCTTGATGTCCTTGAGGATATTGTCAACGGCGTTTACTTCCTTCTCCATGAGGTAGCCGAGCATCTTGTGGTCGGCGTCGAAATAATCGGCTATAACGGCGGTAGAAGCATGGCGGCGGTGTGCGGTGCCGAATGCGTCGTTCACGTATACATCGGCGTAGCTTGCCAGAGTCTTGGCAAATTCTTTCTGACGTTCTTTCATTTCCTTCTTGGCTGCGTCGTAAGCGGGGTCTTCCTTGTCGATGCCTACGGGCTTGCCTTCTTCCTCGGGATAGAAGCGGAGGTTTTCGAGCAGCAGCACCTGACCGGGCTTGAGTTCCTTGGCCTGTTCGGCAGCCTTTGCGCAATCTTCGGCGAATTCAACCGGAGCGTCGAGAGCCTTGCTTACGGCATCCTTAATCTGTCCGAGCGAGAACTTGGCGTTTACCTTGCCTTTGGGTTTGCCCATGTGCGACATTATGATGAGTGCGCCACCATCGTTAAGAATTTTCTTGAGGGTGGGGAGGGCGCCGCGGATGCGGGTATCGTCGGTGATGTTGCCGTTTTCATCCAGGGGCACATTGAAGTCAACGCGTACGATGGCTTTTTTGCCATTGAAGTTGAACTGATCGATAGTCATGGTTAATAAGTTTTATGTTTGGTTTTTATTGTATTTGCCGGAATTTGTTTTCGACATACAAAATTACGCTTTTTTTATGAGAAAAGTTTGTGCGCTAATCAAAAAATTATTTAAAACCGTTTTCGCGGAGCAGAGTGTCCATTTCTCCGGCCAGTTTTTTTGCGGCCTCTCCGGCAGCCTGGGCAAAGTCTTCGCCCGACGATGCGTAAATGATGCCGCGCGACGAGTTCACCAGCAGGCCGCATTCATCGGGCAGCAGGCCGTAGCGTACTACCTCTTCGAGGCTGCCGCCCTGAGCGCCTACACCGGGTACCAGCAGGAAGTTGCGCTGCGCTATCTTGCGCACATCGGCTATGAGTTCGCCGCGGGTGGCGCCTACCACATACATCATGTTTACGGGCGAGCCCCAGCGCTGTGAGCGGAAAAGCACACGCTCGAACAGGCGGTGTCCGTGCTTGTCTTCCATCAGCTCGAAATCTTCGTAGCCTTTGTTGCTGGTAAGGGCCAGCAGCACGGTCCATTTGTCGTCGTAGGCGGTGAAGGGAGTCACTGAGTCGGCGCCCATGTAGGGGGCTACGGTCACGGCGTCGGCACCGAGAGTTTCAAAGAGGCTGCGGGCATACATGGCTGCAGTGTTGCCGATGTCGCCGCGCTTGGCATCGGCTATCACAAACTGGTCGGGATAATTTTCCTTGATGTATTTCACCGTCATATCGAGAGCTTTCATGCCTTCAATGCCCTCGCTCTCGTAGAAAGCCAGATTAGGCTTGTATGCCACGGTATAGGGGGCAGTGGCATCGATAATGGCTTTGTTGAAAGCGAAAATGGGGTTTTCCTCCTTGAGAAGGTGAGCCGGCAGTTTCTTGATGTCAGGGTCGAGTCCCACGCAGAGGAACGAGCCCTTGCTGCGGATGTTTTCTATAAGTTCGGTACGTTTCATGTATATTATGAGCTTGTTTAAAATGTCACTGACATGGAGGTCAGTTGCAGGTTACAGTTCGGCTGCTTTGAGTTTTTCGGCGTTTTCGGCAATGGTTAGCTGGTCGATTACGTCCTGGATGTCGCCGTCGACGAATGCCTGCAGATTGTAAATGGTGTAGTTTATGCGGTGGTCGGTGATACGTCCCTGCGGATAATTGTAGGTACGAATCTTGGCGCTGCGGTCGCCGGTGCTGACCATGGTCTTGCGGCGCGATGCAATGTCGTCGATGTATTTCTGGTGTTCCTTGTCGTAGATGAAGGTGCGCAGTCGCGAGAGGGCCCTCTCCTTGTTTTTTGGCTGGTCGCGTGTTTCGGTACACTCTATGAGTATTTCCTCGGTTTCGCCGGTGTTGGGGTTCTTCCACATATAGCGCAGTCGCACGCCCGATTCCACTTTGTTCACGTTCTGTCCGCCGGCGCCGCCGCTGCGGAAGGTATCCCATTTTATTTCGCCTTCGTTGATTTCCACGTCAAATGGCTCCGCCTCAGGCAATACCGCCACTGTAGCAGCCGATGTGTGTACACGGCCCTGGGTTTCGGTGGCCGGCACACGCTGTACGCGGTGTACTCCGCTTTCGTATTTGAGGGTGCCGTACACACTGTCGCCGGTCACCGACAGCACTATTTCCTTGTAGCCGCCTGCGGCGCCTTCGCTGGCCGATGTAACGGCAACTGACCAACCTTTGCTCTCGCAGTATTTCATGTACATTTTGCAAAGGTCACCGGCGAATATCGCAGCCTCGTCGCCTCCGGTGCCTCCGCGTATTTCAAGAATGGCGTTCTTGGAGTCCTCGGGGTCGGCAGGTATGAGCAGCAGCTTGATTTCTTCTTCCATTACAGGGATTTCGCGGCGAGTGTTGTCGAGTTGTTCTCGGGCCATCTCGCGCATTTCGGGGTCCTGTTCGCTTTCGAGCAACAGGCGTGCTTCATCGGCATTGTCCAGCAAGGTGCGGTAACGCCTTGCTGCGGCGGTAAGCTTCTCCAGGTCTTTGTATTCTTTGGTCAGGCGCACATATCGCTTCATGTCGGCGATTACCGCCGGGTCGGTGATGAGGGTACCTATTTCCTCAAAACGTGCTTCAATGCCGTTCAGGCGCTGAAGGAGTGAATTTTCAATCATTTTTCGACTGTTTCGTTATTGATTGCAAAGTTACTAATTTTTTTTGTAATTTTGGGCCTTTGGCATAAAACACTGCGTATGCCTGATTTGTTAAATATGTGACAATAGGTTTATTCTATCACATTCACCACATTATGAAGCATCTGATTTCCATATTACTGAGCCTGCTGTCTGCGCTGCCTTTGCTGGCCGGGCAGACAGCCGATTCCATTGCTTCGGTGAGCAGCGCCGGCAGTGATACCGTAGCCGTGAAAAAGAATATCATTCGCAAAATTATCGACTATTTCGACAATACCAACAAGCCGCACCCCGACAAAGCTTTCGATGTCAGCTTTATAGGAGGTCCGTATTATTCGTCGGACACTAAATTCGGCATCGGCCTTGTGGCAGCGGGCATGTACCGTTGTCATGGTGTGGACAGCCTGCTGCCCAAGTCGAACGTATCGTTGTATCTGAAGGCTACTACAAGCTTGTTTTTCCAGCTTGGTGTGGAGGGTACCAACATATTCCGCGGCGACCGCCGCCTGCACTACGACGTGAACTTCTCGTCGGTAAAGTCGAAATTCTGGGGTATAGGCTATGATATGAATGTCGACGATGCCAACGAATCGAATTACAAGTATCTGGCCTCGAGTGCCACTGCCGATTTTACATGGAAACTTGCCGACGGGCTGTACCTTGGGCCGCGGGTGGACTTCGAGTATGTCAACGGCCGCAAGTTCGGCAAACCGTGGCTGTGGGATGGCGAGGACAAGCGTACGTTCAACTTCGGAGTTGGATTCACGGTGATATACGACACCCGCGACGACCTCAATAATGCCTATCGCGGAGTGTACATGAGGTTCAACCAGCAGTTTAATCCGCGCTTTATGCTCAACCGCAACGCATTTTCAATGAGCGAACTTACCTTCAGTGCGTACAGGCAGCTATGGAAGGGCGCGGTGCTGGCCGGAGATTTCCATACACGCCTCACCTACGGCAACACACCCTGGGGGCTGTTGTCGACTTTCGGAGGCAGCGACGACATGCGCGGCTACTACGAAGGCCGCTACCGCGACAAATGTGTCATTACAGGCTGTGTGGAGCTACGCCAGCATGTATGGCGCCGCAACGGACTGGTGGCCTGGGTTGGAGCGGGCACGGTATTCGACCGCTTCGAATCGTTGCGCTGGCGCAAGGTGCTGCCGAACTACGGCATAGGCTACCGCTGGGAATTCAAACATAGGGTTAACGTGCGGCTCGACCTCGGATTCGGCCGCCATTGCAAAGGATTCATATTTTCGATAAATGAAGCTTTCTGAACGCATATTGTCGCCATGGCCGTTACTGTGGATATATCCGTTGCTGCTGGTGATACCGAATGTGTGGCTTGCTCTGAGTGAGCCATGGGCGCTGTTGTCGAAGCTTACCGGAATAGTGTTGCCGCTTGGACTGTACTATGTAGTGATGGGCCTGTGCCGGCGTAGCGGACTTGCGGTGCTGCTTAGTCTGCCTGTGGCTGTGCTGTGCGCTTTCCAAATTGTGTTGCTGTATCTGTACGGCGAGTCGATTATAGCCATCGACATGTTTATGAATGTGGCCACCACCAATGTGGGCGAGGTGACCGAGTTGCTGAGTAATTTATGGAAGGCCATAGCCACAGTGCTGGTGCTGTATTTGCCGCCGCTGGCGCTGGGTGTGTATCTGCTCATGCGCGGGCGCTGTGCCGAAGCGGCTCAGCTGCGCCATGCGCGTGTGGCCGGCATTACACTGGTGTCTGTAGGTCTGGCGCTTGCCGCCGGTGCATACAGCACGGCCGACCGCTACAGCATGCGCCGCGAACTCTTTCCGCTGAATGTGGTGTGCAACCTGTGCGAGGCCGTGAACAGGGTCAATCAGGCCGAGGGTTACTTCGACAGCTCGCGCAACTTCAGATTCCACGCCGTGAGCCTCCGATCCGATTCGGTGCCAGAGGTATATGTGCTGGTGATTGGTGAAACTTCGAGAGCCGACAACTGGCAGCTGTTCGGCTATGACCGCTCGAACAATCCACGTCTGTCAGTACGCGACGGCCTGCTGTACTATCCATATACGCTTTCGGAGAGCAACACCACGCACAAGTCCGTGCCTATGCTGCTGTCGAATCTCAGAGCCGACAATTTCGGCGACTCGGTGTACAGGGTTAAAAGCATTTTCGAGGTATTCAACGAGGTTGGAGTGCGGACTCTGTTTCTGTCCAACCAGGCAGAGAACCACTCGTATATCGATTTCTTTTCTTCGCAAGCCGACGAATGTCGTCGTTTATGCGACGACGGAGCGCTTCATCACGACCATGAATTGCTTGGACAGCTGCGGCAGTACCTCGATAGCTGCAGTTCAAGCCGTGTGTTCGTGACCATGCACACTTATGGTTCGCATTACTGCTACCACGAGCGATATACTTCGGATTTCCGGCGTTTTACTCCCGACGACGCCACGGTGGCCACCGCACGCAACCGTGCCGACTTGCTGAATGCTTACGATAATAGCATACTTTACACTGATGCTCTGTTAGACAGTGTGATAGATATTCTCGACAGCAGCGGTTGCCGCTCGGTGATGCTCTATACCTCCGACCACGGCGAGGATATATTCGACGACTACAGGCAACGCTTTCTGCATGCCTCGCCCACGCCCACTTTCTGGCAGTTGCATGTGCCTGCGCTGATGTGGATGTCGGCACAGTTCCGCAGCGCCTATCCCGGATTATTCGAAGCAGCATCCGGCAACCGCGGCAAGCAGGTATCATCCACCGCAAGCGTATTCGACACACTGCTCGACCTCGCCGGAATAGCCGCCGACGGTCACCGTCCCGGGCAATCGCTGTGCAATCCATGCTATAAGGAACCGGTGCGACGTTACCTCAACGACTACAACGAGGGGGTGGAACTCGACCGCAGCGGCCTGGGGGCTCCTGATTTCGTGATGCTGCAACGCAGCGGCTTCTACAAGTAGCGTCCGGTATAGCTTTCCGGACAGGCTTTGATTTCCTCCGGTGTGCCGCACGCTACCAGTCGTCCTCCGGCTTCGCCGCCTTCGGGCCCTATGTCAATCACATGGTCGGCGCAACGAATCACATCCACGTTGTGTTCGATTACTATTATGCTGTGTCCTTTGCGCAGAAGCCTGTCGAACGAGTTAAGCAGTAGTCTGATATCGTGGAAGTGCAGGCCGGTGGTGGGTTCGTCGAATATGAACAGTGTAGGCTCCGGACTCTCCATGGCCAGATAGTAGGCCAGCTTCACACGCTGGTTTTCGCCGCCGGAGAGTGTGGCCGACGACTGGCCCAGCCTGATATATCCCAGACCGACATCGGCCAGTGGCTGCAGGCGGCGTACAATGCGGTTCTCGACCGTACTCCCCCCGACAGCGAAGAACTCTATAGCCTCAGCCACAGTCATCTCAAGCACATCGTATATATTCTTGCCGCGGTACTTAACCTCCAGGACATCGGACTTGAAGCGCTTGCCGTGGCAGGCCTCGCAGGGTATGGTTATGTCGGCCATGAACTGCATTTCGATGGTTATGGAGCCTTCGCCCTTGCACTCTTCGCAGCGTCCGCCTTCGGTGTTGAACGAGAAATATCCGGCTGTAAATCCCATTTGGCGCGATGCCTGCTGGTCGGCGAACAAGGCACGGATCTCGTCGTACGCTTTCAGATAAGTGGCCGGATTGGATCGAGTGGAACGGCCTATCGGATTCTGGTCGACGAACTCCACGCGCGATATTTTGCGCAAGTCGCCGCTCAGATTCTTATGTCGCCCCGGTGCTTCGCCGGCCTCGCCCATGTTGCGCAGCAGCGAGCGGTACAGCACATCGCGCACAAGGGTGGATTTGCCGCTGCCGCTCACACCGGTCACGGCAGTCATTACTCCCAGCGGAAAGCGCACGTCGATGTTTTTGAGATTGTGTTCCGACGCTCCTTTCAGTTCTATGTAACCCGAAGGCGCGCGGCGGCTCGACGGTATTTCAATCTTTTCCTTGCCGCTCAGATAGCGCATGGTGTGCGAGCGCTCGGCGCTGTCGATGCCGTCGACCGGGCCTTGGTACACAATCTCGCCGCCCAGACGGCCTGCATCGGGGCCGACGTCAATTATACGGTCGCTGGCCCGCATTATCTCCTCGTCGTGTTCTACCACCACCACGGTGTTGCCCATGCGCTGCAGCTTGCGCAGCACGCCAATAAGGCGCTCTGTATCGCGCGGATGCAGGCCTATCGACGGTTCGTCGAGTATGTACAGCGAGCCTACAAGGCTGCTGCCAAGAGATGTGGCAAGGTTTATGCGCTGGCTTTCGCCGCCTGACAGGGTGTTGCTGAGGCGGTCGAGAGTAAGGTAGCCCAGCCCTACCTGCCGCAGAAATTCCAGCCGGCTGCATATTTCCTTGAGCAGGCGTTCGGCTATGCGGCTGTCGTGCTCGTCGAGTTTAAGTGCGGCCAGAACCTCGGCCAGACGGTCGACCGGCATTTTCACCAGGTCGCTGATGGTATGGCCGTCGACTTTTATATAGGTAGCCTCACGGCGCAGGCGTCCGCCATGGCACTGCGGGCATACGGTGCGGCCGCGGTAGCGGGCATACATGGCTCGGTATTGAATCTGATGGCGCTGCGATTCCAGCCAGCTGAAGAAGCGGTCGATGCAGGGCGAGTCGGCGCTGTCGCCGTGCCACAGCAGTTCTACCTGCCCGGGGCTTAGTTCGCAGTAGGGCGTATGTATGGGGAAGTTGCGTCCGGCGGCATACTGTATGAACTCGCGTTTGAACTCGCTCATTGACGCCGAGCGCCACGGCAGTACGGCATCGGAGTACACCGAGAGCGATGTATCGGGTACCACCAGGCGCGGATCGATGCCGAGAGTGTTGCCGAAGCCCTCGCATACGGGGCAGGCACCGAAGGGGTTGTTGAAGTTGAACATCTGCTCCGACGGTTCCATAAAGCTGATGCCATCGGCTTCGAAACGACGCGAAAATTCGTGGCGGTCGATGCCGCCGTCCTCGCGCCATACATACAGTACACAGCTGTCGTGGCCCTCGAAGAAGGCGGTTTCTGCCGATTCGGCCAGTCGCGACAGTTCATCGCCTCCGTCGGCAGTAGCAAGTCGGTCGATCAGCAATTCATAATCAGCTGTTTTCAGCTTTGTGCGGGGCATGCTTTGGAGCTCGCTGAAGTTCACAAAGTTGCCATTTCTATCCACAAGACGCGAATAACCTTCCTGACTATATATTTCAACCTGCTGCATAAGGTCGCGCCCCTCAGGCAGCGATATGGGGGCTGTGAGGGCCACGCGCGAACCTACAGGGTAGGAGGCTGCTGCGGCCAGTACATCTTCTTCGGTGTTGCGCTTCACAAGCTTGCCGCTTACGGGCGAGTATGTCTTGCCGATGCGGCCGAACAGCATGCGCAGGTAATCATATATTTCAGTGGAGGTACCTACGGTCGAACGCGGATTTCGTGTGCTTACTTTCTGTTCAATGGCAATTGCCGGTGGCAGACCTTTTATCGACTCACATTCCGGCTTCTGTATCTTGCCCATGAACTGGCGGGCGTAAGCCGACAGGCTCTCGACATACCGGCGGCGTCCTTCTGCATAGAGGGTGTCGAATGCCAGCGACGACTTGCCGCTGCCCGACAATCCGGTAATGACAATGAATTGGTTGCGGGGCAGCTCCACATCCACATTTTTGAGATTGTTGACTCTGGCCCCTTTTATAATGATATTATGGTTGTGCATCAGAATTGTATATTAACCCGCGAAGTTACGAAAATTCGGCGACATGACCATCGCGGCCATGAACGCATTGAAGCTTTTTAGTAAATATTGTGAAAAAAGCTGTAGGTTTGCGCTCTGTGCAAAATTATCTTTACGAACGTTCGTCCAGCTCAAGCCAGCGCATCTCCTTTTCGTCGATTTCAGCCAGCAGTTCGGGGTAACGGCGGCTGTGGATATCGATATCGGGGTCAGGCGCTCCACTGTTGAACAAGGCTTCGAGTTGCTCCTTTTCGGCGTTAAGAGCGTCGAGTTCTTTTTCCAGCGCTTCGTATTCCTTGCGTTCCTTGAAGTTCAGTCTGGCCTGTCGACCCTGTCGGCGGGTTGCCTCGCTCTGCTCTTTGGTAGTTTCGGCGGTAGCGCTGTTGCGTTTCGGCTGGGCAGGCAGAGTCGCCTCTGCCACGGCGGCAGCTTCGCGGTAGTCGCTGTAGTTGCCGGGGAAGTCGCGCAGCTTACCGTCGCCTTCCATTACCAGCAGGTGGTCGACTATGTTGTCAAGGAAGTAGCGGTCGTGGCTGATTACTATCAGGCAGCCTTTGAAAGCGGTTAAGTATTCCTCAAGTATGCCCAGCGTAACTATGTCGAGGTCGTTGGTTGGCTCGTCGAGGATAAGAAAGTTAGGCTGACGCATCAGCACAGTGGCCAGATGCAGGCGGCAGCGCTCGCCGCCGCTGAGGGTGTGGATGTATTTCTGCTGGTCGGGTACCGAGAAGAGGAATTTCTGCAGATACTGCATGGGGGCGATACTCTCGCCGGTACTCAGGCGTATGTCCTCGGATATCTCGGTAACGGCGTCGATTACACGCTTGTGGTCGTCGAAAGCAATGCCCTGCTGGCTATAGTAGCCGAAGCGCACGGTGGTGCCGATGTCCCAGCTGCCGCTGTCGGGGGGTATGAGTCCCTGCAGCAGTTTCACGAAAGTCGATTTGCCCACGCCGTTGGGCCCGATTATGCCCATGCGGTCGTAGCGGGCGAAGGTGTAGTTGAAATCGCGCAGTATAACCTTGTCGCCAAAAGCCTTGCAGATGCCTCGGGCTTCGAAAATCTTGCTGCCGATGTAGCTCGAATTACCCTCGAGTTTAATGTTGCGTTCCTCCAGATTCACGCGTGAGCGCTCCTTGAGGTCATAATAAGCGTCGATGCGGTATTTTGCTTTTCCGGCCCTGGCCTGCGGCTGTCGGCTCATCCAGTCCTGCTCTTTGCGCAGAGTGTTCTTTACCTTTGTCAGCTCTGCACCCATGGCTTCGATGCGCTCGGCCCGGCGTCGCAGGTAGTAGTCGTAGTTGCCGTCGTAGGTGTATGCCGAAGCCCGGTCGATTTCGATTATGCGGTTGCACACGCGGTCGAGAAAATATCGGTCGTGTGTCACCATGAGAATGGCCATACGGCTCCGGCGCAGATAGTTCTCGAGCCACTCTATGATTTCGATGTCGAGGTGGTTGGTGGGCTCGTCGAGCATTATCAGGTCGGGCTCGCGCATAATTTCGCGGGCAAGCGCCAGGCGCTTGCGCTGACCGCCCGAAAGCTGGTTTACCGGTTTGTCGAATTCGGTCAGATGCAGACGTGTCAGCAGCTGTCGCAGCCGGTCTTCGTAATCCCATGCGCCAAGCGAGTCGAGGCAGTGCGATGCCTCGCTGAGAGCCTCGTTGTCGCCGGTAGCGAGGGCCTGTTCGTATGCTTTTACGGCGCAGGCCTCGGGTGAATCTGAATCGAGGGCGCCTTCGATTGTAGAGGCGCCCTCGGGAAATTTCGGGTCCTGTTCCAGATAGGCCACATTGAGGCCGCCGCGCCAAACAATGCTGCCGCTGTCGGCATCGGTATGGCCGGCAATCACGTCGAGCAGAGTCGACTTGCCGGTTCCGTTTTTGGCAATAATGCCGATTTTATCGCCTTCGTTAATTCCGAAGGTAATGTCGGCGAAAAGCATGCGGTCGCCCACACTTTTGGTGAGCCCTTCCAGTTGCAGGTAAGTTTCCATTTTTTTTACAGCCTCTTAAATTGAGTAGAGGATATAAGTGGTGAGCGGGGCCAGTTTGCCCTCGACTTTCGATTTCTTTACAGAGAAGCGTGTGCCGCTTACAGCGTCGGCGTACTCGCCGTCGGGCAGGGTGGTATCAAGCTTTATTTTCTGCTCCTTGGCGCTGAAGTTTACCAGTGCGGCTCCGGCAGCGCCGCGAGCTACCTCTGCTACTGCGCCGTTGCCGGTGAAGAAAAGTTTCTCAGGCTGACCGCTCATGGCTGCACGGAATTGGTTTGCGGCTACAACCTCCGGGTGGCGGAACTCGTCGTTACCTGCTTCGCCGGCCTTGTTGTTGCCCCAGTAGTTCTGGCGGGTGCTGCCGGCCGGGCGGCTGTAGAACAGCGGACGGCCACCTTTGCGTGCGGCGAGGAATACCCAGCCGGTGCGTATCTGGTCGTCGGTCAGACCGGCCGATTCGTGGGCGTTGCAGTAGGTATCGTGGCTCTCTACCCAGGTAACAAGGTGGAGCGGGTCAACCGGGTGCTGCCAGTTGTTAAGGTCTTCCACGCGGGTATCGCCGGTTTCGAGCACATGGCGCAGCACGTGGCCGTAGCCGCTGGCAGTCTGGTCCATATACTCGGCGTACTCGGTTTCCTTTACGTTTTTGTCCTGCAGAACCTCGCCGTAGATATAAACACTGTCGGGCATCATCATCCACAGGCCGTGTACAGGCTTGCGTCCGGTGGCTACATCCCAGAAGTCGTTGCTCAGGCCGGCTTTCTCAACCTTGGGGTCCAGAGGGTCAGAGGGCAGACCGATATGCTTGGCGGTATCGTAGCGGAAGCCGCGCGCGCCAAGGTTGATGAGGTCGTTCACATACTGGAGGTAGTATTTTTGAAAGTCGGGGTTTTCGGTGTTTACGTCAGGCAGTCCTCCCATCTCGCCGGTGGTGCATTGCAGTCGGTCGTTGTAGTCACGTATGGGCGAGAATCCGTTGGCGTGGAAGAGGTTTTCGTGTCCTCCAACGGCGTTGTCGAGGCCCGGCAGCACGGCCTTGTGGTCGATGGCGGTGTGGTTTGGCAGCACGTCTACGATTACCTTGACGTTGTACTTGTAAGCGCTGTCGCACATATTGCGGAAAGCATCTCGGTCGCCGAGAATATAGTTGCCGATAGTCCAGTCGGTAGGCTGGTAGTAGTAGTACCACTTGCCTTTTTCCGGTGAGTTTTCGTCGGAAAAAAGGGCCAGTCCGCCTCCTTCGCCCACATAGCAGGCTTGGGCGGGCGATGTCTGCACGTAGTCGTATCCGGCATCGGCAATTTTTTTCATGTTACGTGCGATGTTGTCGAACGACCAGCTCCAGGCGTGCAGAATCACGTCGGAGTCGGCGTTTTTCAGCTGCGCGGCATTAGGTGTGGCAGCTGCAGCGGTCATGCCGGCAGCGACAATGAAGCCGGCAGAAGTCAAGAGATTGTTGATTTTCATGTAGTTTAAGTAAGTTATGCTATCTTTAGAAATGTTCTTGGTTGGTACTATACACTCGCTCAGCCGCCGTTACGCATCCGGCGCCTGTGAGTTTATGCAGCAGGGCTGCAGAGTAATGCGGCGCCGCTTGTACAGGTAGCTGAGCGCACGTTTGAAGTCTTTTTTCGAACAATCGAAACTGCGGCGAATTTCCTCGGGCGACGAGGCATCGCCAAGTGGAATCGAGCCGCCGTTGAGTTCCAGCCGGCTCATGATTTTGTCGGCAAGTGTCTGGGTGCGGTCGAGGGCCGCTCCGGGCAGACTCAGGTCGATTTTGCCGTCGGGGCGCACAAATTTCACATATGCCTCAACTGCTTCCTCCACTTCCAGCGGCCTGGTAAGCTCGTTTTCATAAAACAGTCCGTCGAACATGTTGTCGACCACTGCCTTATAGCCGAGTTCGCTGTGTTGGTACACAAGCGCCTTGACCTTCTGCCCGGGGGTGTATTCGGGCAGTACGTTACCGAGGTATTTATTAATCTTGGCTGTAGCCACCACACGGCCGCTTTCATGGTCGAGATAAATATATACCAGGTATATTCCGCCGGGGCGCATTTTGATTTTCTGTTCGGAGAAAGGCACCAGCAGATGCTTCTGAGGTATGCCCCAGTCGAGAAACGCTCCTACCTTGTTCACATCGGTCACCTGCAGGAAAGCGAAGTCGCCCACCTGGGCGTAAGGGGTTTCGGTAGTGGCCACGGGGCGGTCTTCGGAGTCGTTGTACACGAACACGCGCAGCTCGTCGCCAATATTGGTATCTTCGGGCACGTATCGTGCGGGCAGCAGCACTTCAGCGCCTTTTTCATCGCTGAGATAAACGCCGAAGTCAACCCGACGCGCTACTTTAAGTGTATTGTATTTGCCTGTTTGCATAAGAGGGTGTTTAATAATAAATGTTAATTCCCGGCCGAAAATCACGTGGCGA